>Ga0316625_100000048_pt1 | contig 16458 bp, 18 predicted proteins | sample OWC_Aug_T1_C1_D1_FD_207655 | JGI IMG/M metagenome (GOLD analysis project Ga0316625, IMG submission 207655) | Wetland soil microbial communities from Old Woman Creek delta, Ohio, United States - OWC_Aug_T1_C1_D1_A | ecosystem: Environmental > Terrestrial > Soil > Wetlands | place: USA: Ohio... | reverse complement strand
GGCAGTGATGACATTTCCGGTGGCAACGGCAGCGATGATGTCCATGGTGATGATGGGGACGATACTCTGCATGGCGAGAACGGTGATGACCGGCTTTCTGGAGGCTCCGGTACAGATCATCTCTATAGCGACAATGGTAAGGACGATCTGAGTGGCGATGACGGCGATGATGATTTGCATGGCGGCAATGGCAAGGATGCTCTTTCTGGTGGCGTGGGCAATGACGATCTCTATGGAGACAACAGCAACGACTACTTGAGCGGGGACGACGGCGACGATGATCTTTACGGCGGGAACGGTAAAGATACCCTTATCGGCGGAGCCGACGACGACAGGCTGGATGGCGGCCGCGGCGGCGACAATATGAGCGGTGGCGATGGCCACGATACTTATGTGGTCGATAGCAGGCCCGACAGCATTACCGAACTCTATAACGAAGGAACCGACACAGTATTAACATCGCTCGCCAAATATACGCTCGGCAGCAATCTGGAAAACCTGGAATACACCGGCAGCAAAAACTTTACCGGTACCGGGAATGAGCTGAACAACGAAATCGAAGGTGGCGGTGGCAACGACAAGCTGTACGGCCTCGGCGGCGAAGACAAACTGGAAGGCGAAGGCGGCAATGACCAGCTGTACGGTGGAGCCGGGGTTGACACTCTGGTTGGCGGGGGTGGCAACGATATCCTCAACGGCGGCGACGGGTTGGATTTTTTCCTCTTGAATGCCTTGGGTGGAGTGGATACCGTGCAGGACTATACCGTAGGTAGTGACCACTTCACTTTGGATATCACGTCAGTATTCACGGGTATTACCGACACGGACTTAGACCATATTCTGGATGCCAACCAGTTCGGTACGGGCACTGTTGCCACGGCAGCCGAACAGCGCATCCTGTACGATTCCGCCAGCGGGACAGTATCTTACGACGCCGACGGTCTTGGTGGCACTGCTGCCGTCACCATCGCCAAGGTAACGGCCGGACTGGATCTGCACAACACCGACTTCCAGGTGTGATCTAAGTCAAGCGGGGGCTGGTCAACAGGCCGGCCACCAATGTCAAAGGCCCGCATTATTGCGGGCCTTTGACATTTCACTTCCCCGTTCAAAGAGATGTCATATCCGGTAGAATTTCGTGCCAGCCTTTGAACAAATTTCTGTCGCGCATGTCTATTTACACGGCAATTGCGTAAAGTGTCGGGTGGAATGCGCGTCAATGTCCGCCCAAATGAATAACAAACCCACTCTGGAGAATCGCTGTATGAAAGAAACCTGTTTGAAATCCGTACTTGCCGCCCTCCTCGTCACGCTTGGCGTGGTCGGCGCCCAGTCCGCGCTCGCCGATGGCAAAGGCTTGGCCTATGTTTCTAATCAGGATGGCGCAGTCACCATCATCGATCTCGCCACCATGGAAACCAAAGGCAGCCTGGATATCGGCGCCAAGGGGCCGCGCGGCATCGGCGTCACCGGCGACGGCAAACTGCTGGTGACCGCCAACAAGGAAGACGGCAACATTTCAATCGTTGACCTTGCCAGCGGAAAACTCGTCAAACACGTGCCCATCGGCAAGAACCCTGAATTCGTGCGCGTCTATGGCGACAAGGCTTTCGTTACTTACGAGCCCAGCTCCAAGTCCGGCCCGCCACCAAAACCAGGCACCGAAGCCGCCAAGGAAGACAACGACGAGGACAAGATTCCCGGCCGTATCGCCATCGTTGATCTGAAGAAGGGCAAGGTCATCAAGGAAATCATCGGCAAACCGGAAACCGAGGGCGTGGAGTTCTCCAGGGACGGCAAGCGCATGATCGTGACCAACGAATCGGACAACTCAATCACCGTGCATGACATGAAATCGGGAAAGTTACTCAAAAGCATCCCGGTCGCCGCCTATGGCGAGCGCCCGCGTGGTATCAAAACCTCGCCTGATGGCAAGCTTTACGTCTCGACGCTGGAATACTCCGACAAGCTGCTGGTGCTGAACGACAAGTTTGAGCTCGTCAAGGAAGTGCCTACTGGCAAGTCACCATACGGGGTCGCTTTCGATCGCGAGGGCAAGCGCATTTTCGTCGCCTCCAACAAGGAAAAGGCGCTACAGGTCTTCGATGCCACAACTTTCGAGAAAATCAAGGATATCCCGACGGGTGACCGTTGCTGGCATTTTACTTTCACCCCGGACGACCAGCAGATTCTGCTGGCTTGCGGCAAGTCCAACGAAGTGCTGGTCATCGATGCCAACAAGCTGGAAGTGACCAAGCGCATCGGGGACAAGGAAATGCCTTGGGGTATTGTGACCTACCCGAAATCCATGGGCAGTATCGACCGGCCTTAATCAATTTAAACAGCACCAACTAAAAAGGCCTGCCCTGCAACAACACAGGGCGGGCCTTTTTTCGTCGGCGACCGTCACAAAGGTTTGGAACGTGCCTTGAAGGCGAGCCACCAGCGCGCCGTGGTCAGCGCAACCGACGTCATTCTGGCGATCGGCAGACGCTTGCGAAGCAGCGCAAACGCCAGCACACTGGCTCCGATGACTAGGGCCGGGTGCGCCCTTCTGAAAATCTGGACAATGGCGTAGCCCCTGTCGAAAATCCCGGCCATACGGCGCAAAGGCCTTGCCTGCAGGGCGACGTCCTGCCGCTGCGCGGCTATACGTAGGAGCAGCGCCTCGCGTCGCGCCATCACCTCGTGCATAGTCATTCCGCCGACTCCAGGGCGGAACGGTCCTTGGAAAGCTCGGCGAGGCTCGCGGAAAAAAGTCGGGGCCTTGCTTTCGCCAGGCACAGGACGTAACGGGTGAGCCAGGCAGCCACACCCAAGTAGACAAAAGCTATCACCCCGATCGCCAGCAGGCGATGCGACTCCCAGAACACGGCAATCACCAGCAGGGTCAGCAACACGACCACCAGACAGAAGAAAAAAAGCGCGAGCACGCTGTAACACCACAGTCGGATAAGCCACTGGCGTTCTTCTTCCAGTTCGTTGATGATCAGTTCCAGACGCGTATGCGCCATGCCCAGCAACGTAGCAAGCAGGGTCTTGACCGACGTGAAGAGACCGCTTTCCTGCATCATGCTCAGTCGCGGCGGGAAGATATCAGGTAGCCAATCAGAAAGCCCACGCCGCCTGCGATAATGACGGACTGCCAGGGGTTTTCATGCACGTATTCGTCAGTCGCCTTGGCGGCCTGCTTGGCCTTTTCGACCACGGCCTGCTCCGCGGCCACCAGTTTGACCTTGGCATCGGCAATCTTGGCCGTCAGAGAAGCGCGCAGTTCGGCAACCTTCTCGCCAGTCTGGCCAGCGGTCGCGCTGAGGATCGACTCGGCATCAGAAACGACCGCCTTAATATCGGTGATAAGTTTTTCGTTGTTGGATGGTTCTTGGGAAGACATGAGAAAACTCCTTAGTTTATTGATTGTGATGGATGGACTTTGAATCGTATTCAAAGTACACGCATGGGGTCATAAAATCAACCTTGACGGCACTTCTTTCAGAATCAATCAGGAAGATTGAAGAGGCAAGATCCAGAAGTCTTCACACTGCGACTGGCGCCCTGATTGCCGGATATGGCTCGTAGTTTTCCAGCACAAAATCCTCGAACTTGAACCCAAAAATATCCGTCACCTCCGGATTGATGCGCATGGTTGGCAAATGACGGGGCTCGCGCGACAGCTGCTCGCGCGTCTGCTCGAGGTGGTTGAGGTAAAGATGGGCATCGCCCAGCGTATGCACGAAATCGCCCAGCTTGAGGCCGCACACCTGCGCCACCAACATGGTTAGCAGCGCGTAGGACGCAATATTGAACGGCACGCCGAGGAAAATGTCGGCGCTGCGCTGATAGAGCTGGCAGGACAGTTTGCCGTCGGCCACATAGAACTGGAAAAAAGCGTGGCATGGCGGCAGCTTCATCCGGTCCACGTCGGCCACGTTCCAGGCAGAAACGATCAGGCGCCGCGAGTCCGGGGTTTTCCTGATCATCTCCACTACTTGGGTAATCTGGTCGATGTGAGTTCCATCCGGCTTGGGCCAATTGCGCCATTGGTAGCCATAGACCGGGCCGAGGTTGCCCTTTTCGTCCGCCCACTCGTCCCATATGCTGACGCCGTTTTCCTTAAGATAGGCAATGTTGGTGCTGCCCTGCAGGAACCATAGCAGTTCGTGGATGATGGACTTGAGGTGCACCTTCTTGGTGGTCAGTAGCGGGAAGCCATCCTCCAGGTTGAAGCGCATCTGGTGGCCGAACACCGACAGTGTGCCGGTGCCGGTACGGTCTTCCTTCTTGTGGCCGTGTTCGAGGACATGGCGCATAAGGTCAAGGTATTGCTGCATATTTATAGTCCGTTACTGGATACCGGCTTCCGCCGGAATGTCGATCAAGTGTTCTCGACGATAAACTGCTTCACCGTATCGGCATCCGCGCCCATTACCACGAAGCGCTGCGGCAGATCTTCCAGGCCGGCCAGGTCAGCTGGGCGTTCCGGGGCGCGTCCCAAGGCTTGCTGAATCGCCTCTTCGAACTTGGCCGGGAGCGCGGTTTCCAGCACCACCATGGGCACGTCTTTCTCGCGGTATTCCAGCGCCACCTTGAGGCCATCGGCGGTATGGGTGTCGATGGTGACACCATACGTCTCTTGCGCTCGGCGGATAGTCTGCATTCGGAAAGTGTGGTTGCTGGAGCCGGAAACGAAGCCGTAGTCAGCCACCTTGGGCAGCATGTCCTTCAGGTCGAAAGAACCGCCCTTGTCCACCTTCCCCCACAGCTCGCGCATCTTCGCACCATCGCGACCCACCAGGTCGAACACGAAGCGTTCGAAGTTGGAAGCCTTGCTGATGTCCATGGACGGGCTGCTAGTATGGTAGGTATGCGCCGCGTCGCGCGGACGGTAGACGCCAGTGCGGAAGAACTCGTCCAGCACGTCGTTTTCGTTGGTTGCAACCACCAGGTTGGCGATCGGCAAGCCCATCATGCGCGCGATGTGGCCGGCGCAGACATTGCCGAAATTGCCGGACGGCACGGCGAAGCTGACCTTCTCGTCGTTGCTGCGTGTGACAGCGAAATAGCCCTTGAAGTAGTAGACGATTTGCGCCGCGACGCGCGCCCAGTTGATCGAATTGACCGCGCCGATCTTGTGCTGCGCCTTGAAGGCATGGTCGTTGGACACTGCCTTGACGATGTCTTGGCAGTCGTCGAACACGCCCTTGACCGCGATGTTATGGATATTGGGATCTTGCAGGCTGAACATCTGCGCGGTCTGGAAACGGCTCATTTTCTGGTGCGGCGACAGCATGAACACGCGGATGCCCTTCTTGCCGCGCATGGCGTATTCCGCCGAGGAACCGGTATCGCCGGAAGTCGCGCCGAGGATGTTGATCTCGCGTCCGGTCCTGGCCAGCACGTACTCGAACAGGTTGCCGAGCAATTGCATCGCCATGTCCTTAAACGCCAGAGTAGGCCCATTGGACAGCGATAGCAGGTAGAGGCCATCTTCCAGTTTCAAGGTCGGCGTGATGTCCTCGGCGTTCTGGCCTTCGCGCGTATGGCAGTACACATTGGCGGTATAGGTCTTGTTGACGATGCTGCGAAGGTCGGCGGCCGGAATGTCGTCAGCGAAACGCGACAGGATGGTGAACGCCAGTTCGCTGTAATTCATGCCACGCATGGCAGCGAGGTCGGTATCGCTGAACTGCGGGTAGCTTTCCGGCAGGTACAGGCCACCATCGGGGGCGAGGCCGCCAAGCAGGATTTCGCAGAAGGTCTGCGCCGGCGAGTTGCCGCGGGTACTGATGTATTTCATTTGCCGAGCTCTTCCATGCGGATGCGCGTCACTCTGCCGGAGATTGCCGGCAAGGCTTCGATTCTGGCGATCGCCTGGTTGATGTTCTTTTCCACCGTGATGTGGGTGAGGATGATGATGTCGGCCTGATCCTCGCCTTCCGCCGGCTCCTTCTGCATCATGGCATCGATGGAGATGTTCAGATCGCCCAGAATGCGCGTCACGTCGGCCAGCACGCCCGGCTTGTCGTAAGCGCGCAGACGGAGGTAATAAGCGCTGCGCACTTCCGACATGGGCAGGATGGGCAGATTGGACAACCGGTCCGGCTGGAACGCCAGATGCGGCACGCGCTGGTGCGGGTCGGCGGTGTGCATGCGGGTCACGTCCACCAGGTCGGCCACCACGGAGGATGCCGTCGGCTCCGAGCCGGCTCCGGCGCCATAATAAAGTGTTGGCCCAACGGCATCACCCTTCACCAGTACCGCGTTCATGGCACCGTTGACGTTGGCGATCAGGCGTTTTTCTGGAATCAGCGTGGGATGCACGCGCAACTCCACTCCCTGTTCGGTGCGCTTGGTGATGCCCAGCAATTTGACGCGGTAACCCAGTTGCTCGGCATAGCGGATATCCTCGGGCGCCAGTTTGGTGATGCCTTCGGTGTAGGCCTTGTCGAACTGCATCGGGATGCCGAAGCCGATCGCCGCCAGAATCATCAGCTTGTGTGCGGCATCGATGCCTTCCACGTCGAAGGTCGGGTCAGCCTCGGCGTAGCCCAGGTGCTGCGCATCTTTCAGCGCATCCTCGAACGCCAAGCCCTTTTCGCGCATTTCGGTGAGAATGAAATTGGTGGTACCGTTGATGATGCCGGCGATCCACTCGATGCGATTCGCCGCCAGTCCCTCGCGTACCGCCTTGATGATGGGAATACCGCCGGCGACTGCCGCCTCGAATGCCACGATCACACCTTTTTTCTGCGCGGCAGCGAAAATTTCGTTGCCGTGCAGCGCCAGCAAGGCTTTATTCGCGGTGACTACGTGCTTGCCGTTTTCAATGGCTGTCAGCACCAGTTCAAGTGCGGGATGTATGCCCCCGATCAGTTCGACCACGATATCGATGTTAGGGTCGACCACCAGATCTTCCAGGTCGGCATCGACCAGAATGTCGTTTGTCAGCAAGTGCTGCGCCTTGGAGGTAGTGCGTGTGGCAACACGACGGATTTCGATCATGCGGCCTGCGCGACGGCTGATTTCTTCGGCATTGCGTTCCAGCACGGTATGCACCCCGCTGCCCACGGTGCCAAATCCCAGCAGGCCGACACGCATCGGCTTCATCGCCGATAAAACTTGATCAAGAGGTTGAACCATGACGTTTTCGATATTGTTCCAGAAAGAGGGATACCCGCTCCAGCGCCTCGGTGAGATCATCTACGCTGGGCAGGAACACGACGCGGAAATGATCGGGATGCGGCCAGTTGAAGCCACTGCCCTGCACCAGCAGCACCTTCTCCTCCAGCAGCAAATCGAGGATGAACTGCTGGTCGTCGTCGATCGGATACAGCCTGGGGTCGAGGCGCGGAAACAGATACATCGCCGCCTTGGGCTTGGAGCAGGTGACACCGGGGATATCCGTCAGCATCTTCCAGGCAAGGTCACGCTGGCGGCACAGGCGGCCGCTGGGCGCCACGAGATCGTTGATGCTCTGGTAGCCGCCCAGCGCGGTCTGGATGGCAAACTGGCCGGGCACGTTGGCGCACAGCCGCATCGAGGCCAGCATGTTGAGGCCTTCGATGTAATCCTTTGCATGGCGCTTTTCGCCGGACACCACCATCCACCCGGCGCGGTAGCCGCAGGAACGATAGTTCTTGGACAGCCCGTTGAAGGTGACGAACAGCACATCGTCCGCCAGCGAGGCAATGGAAGTGTGCTCGTTGCCGTCATACAGCACCTTGTCGTAAATTTCGTCGGCAAAAATGATCAGCCCGTGATGGCGGGCGATCTCGATGATGCCTTCCAGAATCTCGCGCGGATACAGCGCCCCAGTCGGATTGTTGGGGTTGATGATAACGATGCCGCGCGTGTTGGCGTTGATCTTGTTCTCGATGTCGCGCAGATCCGGCAGCCAGTCGGACTGCTCGTCGCACAGATAGTGTCGCGGGGTGCCACCGGACAGGCTCACAGCCGCCGTCCACAGCGGATAATCCGGCGCCGGCACCAGAATCTGGTCGCCATTGTTGAGCAGCGCATTCATCGCCATCACGATCAGCTCGGAAACGCCGTTGCCGACGATGACGTCCTCGGTCGTGACCCCGGCAATCTTTTTCTGCTGCGTGTAATGGACGATGGCGCGGCGAGCGGCGAACAATCCCTTGGAATCGCTGTAGCCCGAAGCGTCGCGCAGGTTGTGGATCACGTCCTGTACGATCTCTTCCGGCGCCTCGAAGCCGAACGGTGCGGGATTGCCAATGTTCAGCTTGATGATGCGATGCCCTTCGTCCTCCATTTCACGCGCGCGCGCCAGCACCGGCCCGCGGATGTCGTAGCAGACGTTATTGAGCTTGGAGGATTTGAGTATGGGTTGCACGGTAGCGTAGGGCTTGGGGCTTTGGTAAAGTGCCGTATCTTACTTGAGCCGCCCTTTTCAGGCAATGTTCAGTCCACGCCAACTTCAGGCCAGGTAACGAAAATAAGCCATATGAGCCAACTCCTTATCAACCAGTATCTCGCCGATCTAGACAAGCTGAAAAAGCTGTCTTGTGCGGCAAGCATGGTCACCATAAACATGGATATCGTGAACATCGTCGAGGCCATGTTGAAGGCGGCCCGATGAAACTGCACCTGACCCAAGGGGCGGGCAATTACCTCATCACCGGCTACGGCGCGGGCTGGGTGGAGATCAACGAAAAGCGCTACCAGCACAGCCTGATCGTGCTGCCCGCCCTGCTGGTGACCGATTGGCAGGCAAGCACTTTCGACAACCTGGCCGAAACGCATTTCGAGCGCCTCGCGCAACTCGCGCCGGAAGTCGTGCTGCTTGGCACCGGCGCCAGCCACCGCTTCATCCACCCGCGCCTGAGCCGCGCCTTGCTTGATGCCGGTATTGGCCTGGAATGCATGCACACCGCCGCCGCCTGCCGCACATACAACATCCTGATGTCCGAAGGCCGGCATGTGGCGGCCGCACTGATCATCTAATCTGACCTGTGCCTACAAAAAAACAGGGCGTCCGAAGACGCCCTGTTTCACTTGCGCTGCCAGCCAGATCAGCCGTGCTTGTAATGCTTGCGCAGGGGCTTAACGACTTCCCAGTTGGATTTGAGGCCGACGGGGAAAACCACCAGGTCGCCCGGCACGATGCGTACCGGCTCGCCGCCCTTGGGGGTGACGAGGATTTCGCCTTCGAGCACGTAGGCGGTTTCCTTGATGCCGAAGTCCAGCGGGAATTTGGAAATTTCCTTTTCCCAGATCGACCAGCTGGCGACGCCCAGCTGCTTCAGGCGTTCTTCGCTCGGGTTGTGTTCAATGGTAATTTGGCTCATGTTTTATCCTAGGTTCAAAAGTTACTCTTTTCGGAGCGGGCGGATTCTAGCATTTTTGCGGCACGAGCGGGACGCGGCACCAGTGCCCCCCATGCGAAGATCATGATTACCATTATTTACATTGCCGCATGAACTGGCTACCATCACATGCTACTCCAACAAAGACGGGATGAGTAAATGAGCGACCGCCAACTGGCCGACTGGCGCGAACATGCGCTGAAACTGGAATCAGAGATCAACAAGGTCGTAGTCGGGCAGGAAGGGCCAGTGCGCCTCATCACCACTGCGATTTTCGCGCGCGGCCACGTGCTGCTGGAAGGCGACGTGGGCGTGGGCAAGACCACCCTGCTGCGTGCCTTCACGCGCGGCATCGGCGGCGGCTACGAGCGCATCGAGGGCACCATCGACCTGATGCCCAACGACCTGGTCTATCACACCTACCTGGGCGAAGACGGACGCCCGCACGTGGATGCCGGCCCGCTGCTGCGCGAAGGCGAAAACCTGGCGGTGTTCTTTTTCAATGAAATCAACCGCGCCCGGCCGCAGGTGCACTCGCTGCTACTGCGCGTGATGGCGGAACGCACCTTGTCCGCCTTCAACAAGGAGCACCACTTCCCGCACATGCTGGTGTTTGCCGACCGCAACCAGGTGGAAAAGGAAGAAACTTTCGAAATCCCATCCGCCGCGCGCGACCGCTTCATGATGGAAATCGCCATCGCGGTGCCGCATGACCGCGACATCATGGAATCGCTGATTTTCGACACGCGCTACCACAATGCCGACAAGCTGGTGCAGAACGTCCAGCCCGATGTGCTGCACTTCGACAAGCTGAACGACATCGCCGTGGTATTGCAGGATCACGTGCAGGCCAGCCCCACGCTGCGCAAGTACGCGCTGGAACTGTGGCTGGCCACCAAGTCGCCGGGCAAGTACGGCGTCAAGATCGAAGGCGTGGACCTCAACCGCCTGGTTCTTGCCGGTGCCAGCCCGCGCGGCATGTCCATGATGCTGCGCGCGGCGCGCGTCAACGCCTGGCTCAACGGGCGCGAGGCGGTGCTGCCGGAAGACATCCATGCAGTGTTCCACGAGACCGTGGCGCACCGCTTGGTGTTCAGCCCGGTGTATGAAATGCGGCGCACCGAGATTGCGCGCGAACTGCTGAACAGCATCATCCACGCCATCGCCGCACCCTGAGTGACAGAATCATGACCCCGACACGGGCCAAGGAGTTTTCCTACCAGATCGGATGGCGCTCACGCGGACGCCATCCGGGACGGCATAGCAGCGTGCAGCGCGGCCTGGGCATGGAATTCCGCGGCCACGCGCCGTTGATCGCCTACCCTGACCCACGCCGTATCGACTTGCGGCAGACCATCCGCGACCCGTTCGACCAGGTGTGGGTGCGCATTTTCAACCAGAAAAGTTCCATCCCGGTGTATGTGGTGTGCGACCTGTCCGGTTCGATGGGCTTCTCCGGACGGATGCGCAAGCTGGAAATCGCTGCCGACATCGCCGCCTCTGCCGCTTGGTCGGCGTTCCGCGTCAACGACCCGTTCGGTTTTATCGGCTTCGACGAAGAAGTGCGCGAGGACTGGATGTTCGCCTCCACCACCAAAGTGCACGGCGCCTTCGACCTGACCGAACGGCTGGCGCATTACCGACCCGGACATGTCGGCGCGCAGGGTTTGCAGGACGTGAGCCGCTTTTTGTCGCGCGAGAGGTCGCTGGTGCTGCTGGTATCCGATTTCCACATGCCGCTGGACGAACTGGAACAAAGCCTGGCTACGCTGATCCGCCACCACGTGGTGCCGCTGATACTGTGGGACGTCGCCGAATACCGCAGCCTGCCGGAGTTCGGTGTCGCCAGCGTCACCGACTGCGAAACCGGCGCGCGCCGCACGCTCTTTCTGCGCAAGCATTTCCGCGAGCGCATCCTGCAATCCTTCGCCGACCGCCGCACCGCGCTCGAAAAGCTATTCATGAGCCTCGACATGCCGCCGCTGTTCATTGAGGACGGCTTCGAGGCCGACGACCTGACCGAGTACTTTTACCAGTTTGTGGCTGCCTAAATGATGAAACTTGAAAAACTGCTGCTTGCCTCATTTTCCCTGGTCTGGCTGGTCTGCGCGCATGCCGAGATTATCGAAAACGATCCGCGCATCAAGGTTCGCACCATCGAGCCTGCGCGCGATGTCGGCTACACCGCGGGGGATATTCTCAGCCGCACCATTATTCTGGAAGCGCCGAAATCGCTGCAACTGATCGAAACTTCGCTGCCCATCGCCGGCCTCGACAAGAAGCGCCAGGGCAGAGGTAGCGGCATCGAAGTTCGTGAAGTCACATTGAATAAAAGCACCGGCCTCGACAGCAACATCTACACCCTGCATCTCACCTACCAGATATTCACCAGCAGCATCGTCGCCCGACCTGCCTCGTTACCAGCCGAGTTCGTAAAATTTGGCGGCAAGGGTGAAAGCTTCGACTTCCGCATCCCGAGCTGGAGCTTCCGCATCTCGCCGCTGGCGGTGTACGGCTCGGTGGTGGTGGAACGCGACATGAGTTCATTCCGCGGCCCGCTGCTGCTGGAAGCCACGCGACAGTATCAATTTTTGTGGGGGCTGCTCGGCCTGCTTGCGATTTCCGGGCTGGGGCTGCTCTATGTACTTGGAACCTACACCTGGCTGCCGCGAATGGGCGGGGCATTTGCAAGAGCTTATCGGGACCTGAGGAAACTGCCAGCCACCGCAGAGGGCCTGTCCCAAGGCGTGACGCGGATGCACCAGGCGTTCAATACCACTGCCGGTGGCAGCGTATTCGATGCTGCCAGCTTCCTGGCACTCAAGCCTGGCTTCGCCCCAGCCGGCGCCGACATCGAGCGCTTCTTCGGGCTTTCACGCACGGTGTTCTTCGAGCCGGGCGCAACCCACGGCATAGACGACCCGCAAGCCTGGCTGCGCCAGTTCTGCCGCCGTTGCCGCGACTGCGAACGTGGGTTGAAATAACATTAGCCGCAGATAATCATGCTGTTCAACACCTATTGGATTCTGTTCCTGCTGCCGCTGGCAGGCCTGCCGCTGCTGCTGGAGCGCACCCACAGCCGCACCTATTCCTGGACGGCGTTGCTGCCGAAGGACCGGCTTTCCGATCTGGTCGGGCTGCTGCTCAAGATACTGGCCGCGCTGGCGTTGCTGCTTATCATCCTCGGCATCGCCGGGCCGCACACCCGTGCGCAGCAGGTGGAGCGCGTAGGCGAAGGCGCGCAGCTGGTACTGACCATAGACCGCAGCGCCAGCATGGATGACCCGTTTTCAGGCTCCATGGTGAGTACCGGGCGCGCGGGGGAATCCAAATCGGCGGCGGCTCGGCGGCTGATTACCGATTTCGTCAACCAGCGCAAGAACGACATGTTCGGCATGGTCACCTTCAGCAATTCCGCCATGTACGTGATGCCGCTCACCCAGAGCCGCGAGGCGATCCTGGCCGCCATCGACGCGGCCGGCGGACCCGGCCTGTTCCAGACCAATATCGGCAGCGGCCTCACCAGCGCGGCGGGGATGTTCGAAAAGACTCCTGATTCCGGCTCGCGCGCCATCGTGCTGCTGTCCGACGGCGCCGGCCGGATCGGCGACAACGCCCAGCAGAAGATCAAGGACTGGCTGGAGCGCATGCACATCACCCTGTACTGGATCGTGCTGCGCCAGCCCGGGGCGATCAGCATTTTCGACGAAAACTACAAGCCGGCGGAAGACCAGCCGTTGCCGCCTTCGATCGAACTGCACCAGTACTTCAAGAAACTGCGTTCCGGCTACCACCCCTACGAGGCCGACGACCCGCAATCGCTGGCGCTGGCCATCGAGGACATCAACAGCAAGGAAAAGAAGCCGATCCGCTACCTGGAGCAGATTCCCGGGAGCGACTACACCACGCACTGTTTCGCGCTGGCGGCGCTGATGATCGGCTTGCTATTGGCGATTAAATTTGTAGAGGTAAAGACATGGCACTGAGTGCAAAAAAACTGACGGCCTTCCTGCTCGCAACCACCGTGGCTGCTGCTGCAGGCGCCGCATGGCAGGCCAATCGCATCCGGCAGATCGAGAACTTCAACCGCGCCGTCTCAGCCGGCAAGACACCGACCACCGACACGCAATCGTTCGAGGCCAAGTTCTCCGCCGCCTACTGGCTGGCAAAAGGCGGGCGCTATCAGGATGCCACCCTGCTGTTCCTGCAACTGGCGGAAAGCGGCAGTCCCAGCCAGCGGTCGGCTGTGCAGTACAACATGGGCAACATCTTCTTCCTGCGCGGACTGGCCATCAACGGACGCGATATGACCGTTCGCGAAGAAGCTGTCTATTTGCTGACTCAGGCCAAGACCGCCTACATGCAGTCGCTGCGGCTGGACAACGCGCACTGGGACGCGCGTCACAACATCGACCGCGTCATCGCCATGTTGCCTGCGGAACCTGTGCCGGGCGTCGGCGAGGGTGACTCGCCGGGGCTGATTATGGGCAATATCCCCGTCGGCCTGCCTTGATGAAATTGCGCGGCATCCTTGACTACCTGAAGCATCATCGCGACTTCGCCCTGCTTTCCTCGGCGCTGCTGTTGCTGCTGGTCGCATTGCTGCGACCGACATTACAGGTGCAGCGCGACATTTACACCTTCCTGCTGGTAGTGGATATCACGCAAAGCATGAACACCGTGGATATGACGCTGGACGGCAAGCCGGCAAGCCGCATCGCCTACACCCGTCGCCTGCTGCATGACACCGTGGCCAGCCTGCCGTGCGGCACGCGCGTCAGCCTGGCTTTTTTCGCCGGGGCCAGCACGGCGCTGCAATACAGCCCGATCGAGGTGTGCCAGAACTTCGATGCCATCCAGGACAATATCGATCACATGGAATGGCGCATGGCGTGGTCGGGTAACAGCCGGCTGCGCCAGGGCGCCCAAGCCATCGCCCACCTCACCCGCACTTTGGGCGAGACGGCGCAGGTGGTGTTCCTCACTGACGGTGAAGAAGCGCCACGGCTACATGCCTTCAATACCCTCGACCTCAGCGGGTTTCAGGGAGGCAAAGGCTGGCTGATTGTCGGCATCGGCAGCGAGAAGGGTGCACCCATCCCCAAGTACGACGAGAGCAACAAGCTGCTCGGCTACTGGTCGGCGGAAAGCTTCCAGATGCAGCCGGGCGTGGCGCAGATTTCGCAGGAAAACTTTGGCGCGCGCAATGACGATGTCGCCATGATGGACAGTTCACGCCAATTCTCCAAGCTGGACGAGGCGTACTTGAAAAAGTATTCCGCCGAAATCGGCAGCGATTACGTGCGCGGCGACAGCATCGCCGACGTGCAGAACGCGATATCCAGCCTCAAGCCGGCGCGCCACGATATTGCCCCGCTGGAGATCGGCCGGCTGCTGGCCGGGCTGGCCGGGTTGCTGTTGCTGGGGGCGTACCTCACGCATCACCCGCTGGCGCTGTTGCGCCGGCTGACGGGACAAGTGAAGCGTCATCCGCGCTTCGTCCGCAAGCCCCGCAATGCGTAACCTATTGGGCGCATTGCGCCAGCGACGCGACGCCGCTCTGCTGGCAGCCGCGCTGGCGCTGCTGCTGCTCGCCATGCTGCATCCCGCCATCCCGCTGAAGCGCGACATCTACACCTATCTGCTGGTCGTGGACATCACCCAGAGCATGAACGCGGAGGACATGTCGCTGGATGGCAAGAAGGCCAGCCGCATCGCCTATACCCGCCGCATGCTGCACGACGCAATTTCCTCCATGCCCTGCGGCACACGCGTCGGCGTGGCCTTTTTTGCCGGCGTGGTGGTATCGACCCTGTTCCACCCGGTCGAGGTCTGCGCCAGTTTCGATGCCATCCAGGATACCGTGGAGCATATCGAATGGCGCCAGGCCTGGCACGGCAACAGCCGCCTGGGCTTCGGCATGCTATCCGCCTCCGCCGCGCTGAAAGCACTGCCGGAACCGGCGCAAGTGGTGTTCTTTACCGATGGCGAGGAGGCTCCGCTGCTGCATGCCTTCAACCGCGCCGATCTTTCCAGCTGGCAGGGCGGCAAGGGCTGGCTGCTGGTGGGCATCGGCAGCGACCAGCGTACCCCTGTCCCGAAAATGGACGAGAACAACAAGGTGATCGGCTATTGGTCTGGAAACACCTACCAGCTCGAACCCGGCATTGCGCAGGTATCGACCGAAACCCGCCTCAAGCGCGACGACAGCGTGGCCACAGCGGACTACGAGCGCTATCTTTCCGTGCTGGACGAGAAATACCTGATGGCGCTGGCCAAGGAGATCAATGCCGGCTACGTGCGCGGCGACAGCACTCCCAAGGTGATCGCCGCCATGCACGCGATAAAACCGGCCCGCCACGATAGCGCGCTCCTCCCGATCGGCTGGCTGCTGGCAGCAATGGCTGGCCTGCTGGTCGTCGCAGCCTACCTGCCGCTGCATCTGGCAAGGCAATGGGCAAGGAAACTTCTAACCTCCTTCGGTAATGCCTGACTGCCCCAGCGCAGCCACACACGCAGCCGGCGGAACTCGTCCGCATCCAAGGCATGCGGCAGCAGGATGACATGCCTTGCCAGCCGTCGACCCGGCAGTTGCAGATTCAGCAGCGTCAACCATGGCATGACAGTGCTGCTACCGAGCACCGTAGCGGCTACCATTTCACCCGATCGCATCATGCAGCGCATCTCGCCAGTTACCGTTACTTCGATCCGAACAACGGAAGATGGCCGTAGCAGCAAAGCATACAGCGCCAACGCATGCGTTGTAGCAAGCACGGCTGTCAGAATGACCAGCCATGCCAGCCAGACCGGCAAAGGCAGAATGACCACCAGCGCACATGCCCCCAGACAGCCCACACCCAGCAGAGAAGCGAGGGTGCGGGATGCGCGAAGATCAACATAAATTGGCTTCAAGCTATAATTCATTAATCCAATATCCGAACGACAACATGAATTCTCAATGGAACCAGTTTCTTAATAGCCGCGGAGCCGTCATGGCGGATGCTTTAGTGACCCATTTCGGCAACCCTGCTTCCGAGCTGCAAGCCTCAGCGCAAGGCGATATTATGGCCGATCTCTCGCACCTCGGCCTGTTGCAAGTCGGCGGAGATGACGCTGTGGCCTTTCTGCA
>Ga0316625_100000047_pt1 | contig 16570 bp, 17 predicted proteins | sample OWC_Aug_T1_C1_D1_FD_207655 | JGI IMG/M metagenome (GOLD analysis project Ga0316625, IMG submission 207655) | Wetland soil microbial communities from Old Woman Creek delta, Ohio, United States - OWC_Aug_T1_C1_D1_A | ecosystem: Environmental > Terrestrial > Soil > Wetlands | place: USA: Ohio... | reverse complement strand
CGATGCTTTTGTACCCGGAACTATTCAAGTCGCTCGAATCCGTGCGTTGGAACATGGAGACCGACGTCCCATGGAATGAGTTCGACGCCTCCCGCCTGAGCGATGAACAGGCGCGCACGATCAAGATGAACGCCATCACCGAGTGGTCGGCGCTGCCGGCCACCGAGATGTTCCTGCGCGACAACCGTGGCGACTCGGACTTCTCCGCGTTCATGTCGGTGTGGTTCTTCGAGGAGCAGAAGCACGCGTTGGTGCTGATGGAATACCTGCGGCGCTTCCGGCCGGACCTGGTGCCGACCGAAGCGGAATTGCATGCGGTGCGCTTCCAGTTCGACCCGGCGCCGCGGCTTGAGACGCTGATGATGCATTTCTGCGGCGAGATCCGGCTCAACCACTGGTATCGCCGTGCGGCCGAGTGGCATACCGAACCGGTCATCAAGACGATCTACCGGCTGCTGTCGCAGGACGAGGCGCGCCACGGCGGCGCCTATCTGCGCTACATGAAGAAGTACCTGGGTGAAGTCGGCGATTCCGCCCGTGCGGCGTTCGCCAAGATTGGCGTGCTGATGGCGTCGGCCAAGCGCACCGACAAGGCGCTGCACCCGACCAATCTCCATGTAAACCAGTCGCTTTTCCCGAACGACACCGTACAATCGCGCCTCCCTGATCCGGGCTGGCTCGAACGCTGGCTCGACGAACAAATAAGATTCGACAAAGAATGGGAGACCAAGGTCGTCGATCGGATCCTGCACAACCTGTCGCTGCTGTTCGAGCGCACGTTCAATTCGGTGCAGGATCTGAACCGCTACCGCAAGGAGATTGCGGCGCGGCTGCGCGCGGTCGATTCCGGACCGGCGCCGCAGGCCGCCTGAGCGTTTCGCCGGCTGCGGCACTGTCTGCCGCGCCGGGCCATCGATGATTCCGCGCCACGTTCCGCTGGTCGAGACCACGCGTGGCGGCACGACCGAGTGCGTGCACTACGGCTCGATCGCAGTCGTCGACGCCTCCGGCCGCCTGATCTCCGCCGTCGGCGACCCTGATTCACTCAACTTCACCCGCTCGGCGCTGAAACCGCTGCAGGCCCTGCCGTTCGTCGAGGATGGCGGGCTCGGCCGTTTCAACTTCACGTCCCACGAACTGGCGCTGATGTGCGCCAGCCACAGCGGCGAGGCAATGCACATCGGCGTTGTGCAGCGCATGCTCGCTGCTGCCGGGGTCGATGAGTCGGCATTGCAGTGCGGCTGCCATGCGCCGGGCTTCTTCGCTGCCACCGAGTCAAGCGCGCCGTCGAGTGTGAAGTGGTCGCCGCTGTTCCACAACTGCTCGGGCAAGCACGCCGGCTTCCTCGCCTACGCCCGCATGCACGGCCAGCCGGTCGAAACCTACCTCGACTCCGGCCACCCGTTGCAGCAGCGCATCCGCACGATCGTCGCGCGATTCGCGCTGGGCGACACGATTGCGCAGGGCATCGACGGGTGCAGCGCGCCGAATTTTGCGATGCCCCTGCGGCGCGTCGCACAGACCTACGCGCGGCTCGCGGCGCAGGAGACGCCAGAACTCGCCGCGCTGTTCTACGCGATGACGCGGCATCCTGACCTTGTGTCGGGCACGCGCCGCACCGACCTCGCACTCATGCAGACCGGCGCCGGCGACTGGATCAGCAAGGCGGGCGCCGATGGCATGCAGGCGATCGGGGTGGCGAGCAAAGGCATGGGCATCGCGATCCGCATCGCGGACGGCAGCCCGCGCGCGCTGCACGCCGCGACGGTCGAAGTGCTGCAGCAACTGGGCGTGCTCGAGGACTCGAGCGGAACGCCGCTCGCGGTCTATGACTGCCCGCCAATCCGCAATTACCGCGGTATCGAGACCGGCGGCTTCGTTCCGGTATTCAAGCTGCGCAAGCAGCCAGGCTGATCAACGGCCTGCGCCGTCGCAACACCGGCGCGCGCTATGACAGGCTGACTTCCCCTTTTGGCGTGCGGATACGCGCTTCGATCTGCACCGGACCGGACTTGAGGTCCACCGGGCCGACGATCCGAAGTTCGCGGAACATCGCGAGGATGCCCGCGGTGCCCAACACGGCGGCCGGATGCGCCAGTTTCAGCTCCAGCAGTTCGCAGCCGCTCTCGGGAAGTCGGTCGCAGGGATGCATCGGCGTGCCATCGGCTGCTGAGTCCCACTGAATCGCCGCCGGCAGCACGCCGCTCCATGGCAGCGTGCCGGTCTCGGGCACCGCAATCTTCCAGTGAAAGTCGCCGCGACTCATGGACAGGATCTCGCCGAGATCGGGCACCCGCGCACACGCCGCCGCCAGCGAGTCACAGCGAAGGACCCAGGTGATCAGCGCCGACCCCGTCGCCAGCCGCGACTGCATTGCGGATTCGTCGAGCGAAAACCAGCGCGGTCGCGTCGGTGTTGTGGCGTCCGGATCGATGGCAATGACTTCCAGGTAGGCGCGCGGGCCGAGCTTCAGCAGCGCGTTGTGCGTACCCATCGCGACATGCTTGCCGCCCGGCTGGGGCTGCGCACCGAGCCGCTCGGCCACCCACTCGACACCTTCTTCGAGACGGGTGCTGGCGACGACGATGTGGTCGAGTTCCGAGCGCTGCATGGGAGTTCAGCGATGGCTCGCGCGCCGGTGGCCGACGCGCGAGCACTCAAGTCTCAGCGCCCGAGGATGCCGCGCAGGATATTGACCGCGTCCGGCATCTTCTCTTCCTGCTTCTTCTCCGCCGCAGGAGGGGCCGCGTCCTGTGACTGCGACTGCGGCTGCGCCTGGCGACGCGAGCCCCGTTGCATTTCGCCCATGTCCATGCCCAGCATCGCGTTGGACACGCTCTTCACGCGCAGCTTGACGGCCCACTGTGGCTCCCAGGCGACTTTCGGGTCGGTCGGCCGTGGCGGATGCGCGAGGTTGAGCTCGGAGCCGTACGCGATCATGCGCAACATTGCGCCGCCGCCTTCGCCAAAGATGCCCTTCGGCACCGTGCAGCGCGTGACACTCGGTTCAAGCAGCACCTTTTCCTTCAGCCAGCGGTCGACCGCCGGATTGGTCTGGTAATCGATGAGGCCCATGCCGACCTCCGGCACCTCGCTCGACGTCCAGAACACCATCTCCATTTCCGAGCCGCCCTTCGCGCCCATGGCGGCGATGAAGTAGGCGCGCGCGGTCGGCAGCGCGGCCCACTCGAGTTGCGTCGCACCGCCGGCATCGCTCTGTTTCAGGTCGATTGCCGGCATCAGGTCCTGCTGCGCGCCGATCGCGAACTTGAAACCTTCCGGTACGCCCTGCCCGGTGAACGCGTGCTCGCCGACCAGGGAAGCGTTCGCCGGCACCATGCGCGAGTCGACCTCGTTGGGCCACAGCGGCCGGCCCGGCGCGCTGTGAGCGCCGCGCTGGGTGGCGCGGCGCGAGGTGAAGAATTTGCCGTACTCGTCGGGACGCGCGGTCGCCATGTCGAGCACGCGCGGCTGTCCCGCGCGCACGGTGTCGCCGCAGCCCCAGTACAGGTACATCTTGCCCTTCGGACGTTCGTACTCGTGTTCGACGACCGTGTCATCGCCCGGGGGCGGTGGCGTGCCCTTCTCGACCTTCGGCGCCACCAGCTTCAGCGTGGGCGCGAGCTGCGTGCCAGCCGGCACCGCCTGCGTCGCCTCCGGCAGCGACGGATTGCGGCTGGTATAGAGCGTTACGTCGACCCAGCGCCCGGCCGACCCCGTCTGCGTCATACCGAAGGTGTTCTTGCCGCCCTGGCCGCCGCCGAACATGCCGCCCATCATCGACATCGGACTGCCTCCGCCACCACCCATCGGCATGCCGAAGCCCGCGAAGGTCGCCACGTCAATCCACGCCTGTGAGACCGGTGCCTTGACCACCTGCGCCGGCGCCTTGGTCTGCGCGATGGTCGGTGCGCCGACCATCACCGCCAAGGCTGCGAGTGCTGCGTGCACTGCTCTGTTCATGTGCATAACTCCCCCCAACGCCGGCGCCGCCGGCCCATGCACTTTCTACACAGGATTTCATCGCACTGCCAGCCCGTTGGCCACATCTTGACGACAGTCATATAAGGGGACACCCCGCCACCTAGCCTGAAACGGCATTCCGATTCCTGGAGGCTCGATGCGGGCACAAAGTTTGTTGGTGCGGGACGTGGCGGTACACAACGCCGTGACCGTCCTGCCGGAAGAGTCGATCAACGAGTGCGCCAAGCGCATGCATGCCGAGCATGTCGGCTGCCTGATCGTGGTCGAGCAGACCGATGGCATCCAGTTTCCGATCGGCATGCTGACCGATCGCGATATCGCCATCGAGGTCGTTGCGTTCGGGCTCGACCCACGCGCGATGACGGCGGGCGACGTGATGAGCGAAAGGCCGGCCGTCATCGAGGAAGACGATGACCTGCTCGATGTGCTGGCGCTGATGCGCGAGCGCGGCGTGCGGCGACTGCCGGTGGCGCGCGCCGACGGCGCCCTGTTGGGCGTGATCGCGTTCGACAACCTGCTGCAGGCACTGGGCGAACTGGTCGACGGCATGATCGGCGTGCTGCGGGCCCAGCAGACGCGCGAGTTGCGCACGCGGCCGTAGCGACTGCCCATGGATGCGGCGAGCGTGTTCGACAACGCCCGCATCGCCGCGGTGTTCGAGGAGATCGCCGACCTGCTCGAGGTGCAGGACGAAAATCCGTTTCGTATCCGCGCTTATCGCAACGCCGCACGCATGGTCGGACAGCAAGGGCCCGACTTCGCGGCTCGCGCCGCCTGCGGCGAGCCGCTGGCGAAGATGTTCGGCGTCGGCGCCGATCTGGACGCCAAGATCCACGAAATCGCGCGCACCGGCAGCTGCGAGTTGCTGAAGGAGCTGCGCGCTGCGGTGCCGCGCGGCACGTCGTCGCTGTTGCACATCCCGGGGCTGGGGCCGAAGAAGGTCCACGCCCTGGGCGAGCAGCTGGGCGTGCACAGTCCGACGGATCTCGTCGCTGCACTGAAGAGCGGACGCCTGCGTGAATTGCGCGGCTTTGGTCCGAAGACCGAGGAGCGCCTGCGCGAAGCGCTCGGCACGCATCGCGGCAAGAAGGAGCGCGTGCCGCTGGATGTGGCCGAGCGCGAAGCCGGACCGCTGCTGGCCTACATGAAGGCCGACCCCGCCGTGCGCGAAGCGGTCATCGCCGGCAGCCTGCGGCGTCGGCGCCAGAGTGTTGGCGACATCGACCTGCTGGTCGTCAGCGATCGCGGCACGAGCGTGACGCACCACTTCGTCGCGTATCCTCAGTTTCACGAGGTGCTCACGCAGGGCGCGAAGCGTGCCAGTGCAGTGCTCGGCAGCGGGATGCAGGTCGATCTCCGCGTGATCCCGGCAGAAAGCTACGGGGCGGCTCTGCTCTACTTCACCGGCTCCAAGGCGTACAACATCGAGCTGCGCAAGCGCGCGATCGCGCGCGGGCTGAAGCTCAACGAATACGGGCTCTTCAAGGTGACGCAGCGCATTGCCGGCGCCACCGAGGAGTCGATCTACGCGGCACTCGACCTGCCCTGGATCCCGCCCGAGCGGCGCGAGATTGCAGCCGCGGCATAAGGAGGCTGGCGCGATGAAACTCAGTTCACCCGCATTCCAGGACCAGGGCAGCATTCCGCGCAAGTACACCTGCGAAGGCGCTGATGTCTCGCCACCCTTGACGATCGAAGACGTTCCTGCGGACACACGCAGCCTCGCGCTGATCGTCGACGATCCGGACGCGCCCGATCCGGCAGCGCCGAAGATGACCTGGGTGCACTGGGTGCTGTACGACCTGCCGCCGGAGACTTTCGACTTTCCCGAGGGTGTGGTTGCGCCCGCGCTGCACGCGCTCGACGGACTGAACGACTGGAATCGCACCGGCTACGGCGGACCTTGTCCGCCGATCGGGCGGCACCGCTACTTCTTCAAACTCTTCGCCCTCGATACTTGCCTGGGCGACCTGCACCGTCCGACGAGTGCCAAACTCCAACGGGCTTTCACTGGGCATTTGCTGGCAGAGGCCCGGCTTATCGGTCTCTACGCAAAGGGACGACCCTGATCCAAGTCACCGCGCGCTCCGATCTCATGTCGTTCTGAGGTGCGCCGGTAGAATCCGCGCCTTCCTTTCCGTTGTCGCGCGCCGATGCTGCCCCAACAAAAACAACGCATTACCGCGCTGATCGAACAGGCGCTGGCCGGTCTCGGTGTATCCGGGGTTCCCGTCGTGCTCGAGCGGCCCAAGGTCGAGTCCCACGGCGACCTGGCCTGCAACGTGGCGATGCAGGTGGCGAAGTCGCTGAAGAAGAACCCGCGCGAAGTGGGTCAGGCGATCGCCGATGCGCTGAAGCTGAACCCGGCGGGCGCCGGACTGATCGACGCGGTCGAGGTAGCCGGCCCGGGTTTCATCAACCTGCGCCTAGCGCCCACGGCGAAGCAGGAAGTCGTGCGCCTCGCGCTGCGCGAACGCGAGTGCTTTGGGACTACGTCAACGCGTGCCGGGCATCGCGTGATGGTGGAGTTTGTCTCCGCCAACCCGACCGGGCCACTGCACCTTGGCCACGCGCGACAGGCCGCGATCGGTGATGCGCTCGCCAATCTGCTCACGGCACAGGGGTGGCAGGTATCGCGCGAGTTCTATTACAACGACGCGGGCGTGCAGATCGCCAACCTAGCCTTGTCGGTGCAGGCCCGCGCCCGCGAACTGCTCGGCGAGACGATCGAGTTTCCGGAAACCGGCTATCGCGGCGACTACATCGTCGACATCGCGCGCGATTTCCTTGCGAAGAGGACCGTCACCGCGCGCGACGGTGAACCGGTCACGGCAAGCGGCGATCCGAACGACCTCGAGGCGGTGCGACATTTCGCGGTCGTTTACCTGCGCAACGAGCAGGACGCCGACCTCGCCGCGCTCGGCGTGAGCTTCGATCACTACTTCCTCGAGTCGTCGCTGTACACCGACGGCAAGGTCGAGGGCACCGTGAAAGCGCTGGTCGACTCCGGCATGACTTACGAGGCGGAATCAGCGCTGTGGCTGAAAACGACAGAGTTCGACGACCTCGCCGGCCACGGCGGTCCGCCAAAGGACGACAAGGACCGCGTGATGCGCAAGTCCGACGGCACCTTCACGTACTTCGTGCCCGATGTTGCGTATCACCTGACCAAGTTCCAGCGCGGGTTCGAGAAGGTCATCAATGTGCAGGGCTCGGATCATTACGGCACCGCGGCACGCGTGCGCGCCGGAGTGCAGGCGGCAGCGCGCAGCCTCAAGCTCGACATACCGCACGGCTACCCCGACTACCTGCTGCACAAGATGCTGCGGGTGACCAAGGACGGCGAGGAAGTGAAGATGAGCAAGCGCGCCGGTACGTATGTGACGCTGCGCGACCTGCTCGAGTGGGTGGGCCGCGACGCGACACGCTACTTCCTGGTCGCGCGCAAGGCCGACGCCGAGTTCACGTTCGATGTCGATCTCGCGTTGTCGCAATCCGAGGACAACCCGGTCTACTACGTGCAGTACGCGCATGCCCGCATCTGCTCAGTGCTGCAGCAGGCAGGCGAGAAGGGCTTTGCAGTGCCGGACGCGGCTTCGGCGCTGAACACGGACCTGACGCCGCTGACCAATGCTCGCGAGCAGACGCTGCTGAACCGGCTGGCGCAGTTCCCTGACCTTCTGGCCGAAGCGGCCGACGAGCTGGCCCCCCACCAGGTGGCGTATTACCTGAAGGACCTGGCCGCTGACTTCCACGGCTACTACAACGCCGAGCGCGTGCTGGTCGACGACGAGGGTTTACGCAACGCCCGCCTGGCACTGCTGCTGGCAACTCGCCAGGTGCTGCGCAACGGGCTGGCGCTGCTCGGCGTGTCGGCGCCGGAGAAGATGTGACAGGCGTCATCGCGCGTGCACCTCACGCGAAACAGTCAGGGGGCGGGCTGCGGACGGCCGGGCACCCAAGCCCAAGTAAACTTCACACATGACTTACCTCTTCCTGCGTCGCCAGTACGGCGGCACGCTGCTCGGCTTCATCATCGGACTAGTGGTCGGACTGGGCGTCGCGGTCGGTGTGGCGCTCTACATCACGAACGCGCCCGTGCCTTTCGTGAACAAGGTCCGCCCGGCCAGCGAGAACATCAATCCGGGCGCCGGCGGGCAGCTACCCGACCCGAACAAGCCGCTGCAGATGACTCCGCGCGGGCCCGATACGACGGCGGTGCCCGCACCGAAGCTCGATGCGGCGACCGACCCGAAGGCCGCGCCGCCGCCACCTGAAAAGGGCGTCACCGCCGCGGTGCCCGACGATGGCTCGCGCTACCTGCTGCAGGCTGGGGCGTTCAAGTCGCCGGACGACGCCGATGCGATGCGCGCGCGCCTGGCGCTGCTCGGTTACGACGCGAAGGTCTTGCCGCGCGAGCAGGACGGGCAAACCCTGTATCGCGTTCGCCTGGGACCGTACGGCAACATCGAGGACGTGAACCGCATGCGCAAGACCATGGCGGAAAACGGCATTGATGTGCAGCTGATCAAGGTCCGTTGACCATGCCCGCACGACCCGCCTGTCGGTGGGGGTGAACCCTTGTCAGCGCCCACGGTCGCACAACCGTTCAGATCCGCACGTGCCGGCTGACCGGCCGTTTCCTTCGATCACCTGGAGAACCTCGAGATGTCGCTTTCCCGACGCCACCTGCTGATTGCCTCGGCCGTGACGGCCGCCTCGCCGCTGCTGGTGCACGCACAGACTGCCGCACGCGCCCCGCAGGAATCCAAGGACTACGTGCGGCTGAAGAATCCGGTTGCACCCGAAAGTGGCGCCAAGGTCGAGGTCCTCGAGTTCTTCCAGTACACCTGCCCGCACTGCTACTCCTATGAGCCGTATCTCGCGAGCTGGAAGAAGAAGCTCCCGGCCGACGTCGAGTACAAGCGCATTCCCATCGCGTGGGACAACAGCACGATGCCGCATGTGCGCATCTACTACACGCTCGACGCGCTCGGCAAGGTGAACGACATGCACGAGAAGGTGTTCGCCGCGATCCAGAAGAACAAGCAGCCGCTGATCAATCCGGACCAGATTGCGGACTTCATGGCGGCCAACGGGATCGATCGCAAGCAGTGGATCGACACCTACAACTCGTTCTCAGTGGCGGCGCGGGCCAACCGCGCCGGCCAGCTCTGGCGCGCCTATCAGATCGACGGCACGCCGGCGATGGGCGTCGACGGCAAGTTCAAGACCGCGCCGTCGATGGTGGGCTCGCGCGAAGGCAGCCTGATCGTGCTCGACTACCTGGTGGCGCAGGCGCGCACCGAGCGCGGCCGCAAGTGACTCTCGCCGTCGCGGCGACGTGAACGTCTTCATCACCGGCGCTTCGAGCGGGATCGGCGAAGCGCTGGCACACGAGTTCGCCGCCCGCGGTGCGCGGCTCGGCCTCGCGGCCCGCCGCACCGACGCGCTCAAGGCAGTGATCGCCTCGCTGCCGGGCCAGCAGCATCTGATCTACGGCGTCGACGTCACGAACACAGAGGCGATCGCCGCCGCCGGCCGCGAGTTTGACGTCGCGGTGGGTGGCGCCGACATCGTCATTGCCAACGCCGGCATCTCGATCGGCGTGAAGACCGAGCACTACGAGGATCTGGCGCAGTTTCGCCGCGTGTTCGAGACCAACGTGTTCTCGATGCCGGCGACGTTCCATCCGTTCATCGCGCCGATGAAGACGCGCCGACGCGGCACGCTTGTCGGCATTGCCAGCGTGGCTGGCATCCGCGGTCTGCCGGGCTCTGACGCGTACTGCGCGTCGAAGTCCGCGGTCATCACCTACTGCGAGAGCCTGCGCGTCGAGATGGCAAAGCACGGCATCAAGGTGGTGACGATCTCGCCGGGCTTCATCCGTACACCTTTGACGGCGAAGAATCCCTACGGCATGCCGTTCCTGATGGATGCGCCGGAGTTCGCGCGCCGGGCGGCCGACGCGATGATCGCCGGCGCGCGCTACCGCACGATTCCGTGGCAGATGGGCGCCGCGACCGCGCTGCTGAAAGTGATGCCGCGCTGGCTCTTCGACCGGATCACCAAGCGACGCAAACAGAAGCCACGCGTCACGGCGGGCAACTAGTTCAGCACGTGCCGCCGGGGTGGCGCCGTCACGGTTCCGGCCGTCGATTGCGGCGCCTGCGCTTGTGTAGGGCGCAACTTTGATGCAACGCTGATTGCAGGGAATTCAGCAACTTGGCGACCAACGCGTCACTCGACGATCAGGGCCTGCGTCAGAGTAATTGGTACCGGCCTACTCCTCGGTCAGAGTTACTGAATCCACGCACACGACACGCCGCGCTCGCAGCGTCAGCTTCCGGGAACGTGCCTCGCCCACTGTCGACCCGCTACGGACGTCGATTGGATCCGATTGCGGACGTTCATGGACTACCCGAAAGCGGACCGCGTTCTTCAGACTTTGGCTGGCAAGCGGATCCCGGGAAAGATCTTGATGACAGCCGAGTCGTCCTCTCGCCCATGCCCGGCCGATGAGGCCTGCATGAACATCTGATGCGCAGTCGCCGACAGCGGCAGCGGGAACTTGGTGGCCCGCGCCGTATCTAGCACCAGGCCCAAGTCCTTGACGAAGATGTCGACGGCGGACAACGGCGCGTAGTCGCCCGCCAGAACGTGCGCCATCCGGTTTTCGAACATCCAGCTATTTCCCGCGCTATGCGTGATGACCTCGTAAAGCGCCTGCGGATCGACTCCCACGCGCAAGCCCAGCGCCATCGCCTCGGCCGCGGCCGCGATGTGCACTCCGGCCAACAGCTGGTTGATGATCTTCACTTTACTTCCGTTGCCGGCGCAGTCGCCCAGCCGGTAAACGTTTGCGGCCATCGCATCGAGCACATGCCCGGCCTTCGCGTAGGCCTCAGGCCGGCCGGCCGTCATCATGGTCATCGTGCCAGCCGCAGCCTTCGCTGCCCCGCCAGAAATCGGCGCATCCAGGTACAGAAGTCCGAGGTCCGCCAGTCGCTGCTCGAGTGCGATCGACCAGTTCGGATCGACCGTCGAGCACATAACAAAGAGACTGCCCTTGCTCATCCCCCGGGCCGCACCACTTTCGCCAAAGAGCACGCCCTCGGTCTGTGAAGCGTTTACCACCACGCTCACGACGATTTCCGCAGCAGCCGCCGCCTCGGCTGGAGTTGCGCATGCCGTGCCACCCTCCGCCGCGAAATTCTGGGCGACCTCAGCGCGAACGTCGCAGGCGCGAACATGGAAGCCGGCGCGGCGCAGCGACTGGGCCATACCTAGACCCATCGCCCCCAAGCCAATCACAGCAACAGAGTCGTTCATCTGCGTCTCACTTGAATCCGGGCGCATGTGGCACCCTGCACGGTCGCACGCGTACAAGCGCAGTGATTGCGAAAGTCACTTGGTCTTCTCGGGAAAGCGGCTTGAGCTCGCGCGTCCTTGTTGCGAGAGGAACGTTCGAATCGTTTACGTGAAGGAGCCGGTCCTGATCAAGGCGCCCTCCCGAAGAGCGAACCGACCGCTGTCGACTGCGATCCGCCGATTTTCAGTCTTCGTGTGGAGGTCCGCAACTGACCGGGAGTCACCGAACTACTCACGCAGGGTGTCCGCGCGGCCCAGCAGGACGGGCCGATGCCAGTTTGGCCATACCGGCCATTTCGACCTACCCCTTCCCCAGCGGCATTGAGAACGATTTCCGCGGAATTCCACGCCGACGTCGGCGCGATCACGTCTGCGCGGGCTCGCTAGCGGATCGCTGTTGCGGTAATTTCAGCCTGAGCACCTGGCTAGTGAAGCGCTGCAGTATTAGTCGTCACGACGTCAGCAGCCTTCGATCTCCGTGCCAGATGCGTCCCTTCGTGCCGAGGTTGGAGGCCGCGATGACAAAGAACTTTGCCCTTCTGGTCGCCATGCCGGCCATGGTCCTGAGCCTGGTGACAAGTGCTGCGGTTGCCGCTGAGTGGCGCAACCACGCGGCGCCTTTCAATTTCCTATTCGGAAATGAAATCGACAGCCACCAGCAGACTCGGCAGGCGCGCGACGGGAGCCTATTCGGATTCTTCTACGTACGGCTCACGGGTGTAGTCACGCGCGACAAATATGAAGTGGCCACGCACGTTGACTGTAACGCGTATCCGGACTGCACGACTGGTTGGACGCTGAGCGGCAAGCCGGCGCACGGGACATTTCTATATGAGGTCGGGCACGACCACCCGGTCTTTCTCGTCGCACGGCCCGACATTCCGCAGCCCGGCGCACACGCACACTTTCACTGGCTGAGCCAACTCGCATACAACCAGGCCGTGCCCGGCTATCTGCTGGAACTAAAGGCTGTCGACCGTTTCTGCTTCATCCATCACGGAGCCGCGGGCGCGACGCCCGACCGCACGTGCCGCGAGAACGGGGGAGTCAACGTAGATCAGGGCATCGACATCGCGACGCATCTGAACATCGTGACAAGTCCGCCGCCGGGATTCTGAGCCAATCGGCGTCTCAGCCTCACAACCGCTTCGTCCCGCAAGGTCCGCATCGACTCGACCACGGCATGATCGGCGGTGAGCAGCGTTAGTGCGCCGCAACCGAGCAACTGAGATCGCACGGTCCGGAACGAGACCTCGGTTTGCGCTGATCTTCGAGGCCGCTTCGAGCAGCCTGCCACCAACTGAAGCGTCCGCTAGTAGGCAAGTTAGATGGCGGCAGGATGGGACAGCTTCTGGCCGTCAGGCGCCGGAACGGGCATCAATCTTTGCTCGTCGAATCGTGTGCAGCTCGTTTGAAGCGCTCGTTTACGCCTCGCATGTAGGGCCCCGTCAATGCGGCCCAGACTTGCGAGCCCGCAAGTGCCAGCATTATGAGGATCGCCCACTCGCCGTAATCATTTCCTCCAAACCACGAGACCATGAAAACTGAGCATGGAACGCCAAATGCGAAGAGTGAGAAGAGAAAGAACCGTCCTTTGGACGCTAAGGGGTTCCAGGTCGCTCCGGAAGGCATAGCGTTGCTTGGGGCTGCTAGGGAGCCTGCAGGGAATTCTCAGCAACTTTATCTCGGAATTTCACTGACGCTGACGGAGATTCAAGTGAACCGGACTGCCCACAGCTCGCTAAACCCGCCGCCGCTAGGACGGCAGGAAGTCGACCGGCCAGGTGACGGTGATCGCGTCCACGTCCTTGGCGCCGAAGTCGAACTGCTTGATCCGCGCCAGCAGCTTGCGCTCCAGATCGTCCGACTTGAGTTCGCTCGACACGATCCGCAGGTCGACCACCTGGCCCGCGGGCGCAATCTTCAGTTCCAACACGACCCGGCCCTGCAACGACGGCTCCTCGCGTAGCGCGCGGTTGTAGATCGCATAGATCGCCCCCTTGTTGCGTTCGAAGACGAGCTTGATCTCCTCGATCGAACGCGACGCCTTACCGCTCGCACCTCGCTGCAGCGTGCCGCCGGCGCCGCCGCCACCCGCCCCGGGGCGACCGGCAGTGCCGTGCGCAACGCCGCCGGGGCCGCCACCACCCGCTCCGCCGGCCACGCCCTCGACCAGCGTCGTCGAGCGACCGGCCAGTCCGCCACCGCCGGTGTCGCGGCTGTAAGCCGCGGTGTTGATGCCGCCACTGCCGCCGGTCGCGTTGGAAGTGATCAGCGAGCGCGTCGGCACACCGGGCCCGACGCCGGCACCCACGCCCGGGCCGACGCCGGACCCCACGCCCGGACCCGGCTTGATGTCCTTGTTCAACTGCACGGCGGCCGGGGCCGCGTGCAGTTCGGCGAGTTCATTCTTCATCGCAAGCAGTCCCACGCCGGACGCGCGGGCGCGCGCGTTCTCGAGCTTTTCACCGGGCGGCTTGTTGGCCTCGGGTCGACGAGCCTCGACCACGGAGGCCTTGGGCTGGGCCTTGGGAACGTCAGGCGCCTGGGCCTTGGTTTCGTCCTTCGCCACGGGCTTGTCGGGCCTGGGCAACGGCGGCGGCGGCAGCGGCTCGCGATCGAGAAGCAACTTCGCGAGTCGCGGCGGCAGCGGCTCGACCGTCGCACGATCGGGTTCGCGTACCGGCAGCCAGGGCATCACGATGGCAACCAGCAGGCTGATGAACAGCACCAGCCTGAGGATCCGCTTGAAGCGCTCCTCGTCTTCAGCCGAAACGGACCACGCCAGGATGGGCGTGTGCAGATACGTTGCGGCAGCCACCATCAGCCGCCCTTCTTCTGCACCGCGAACGAAACGTCGGTGAAGTCCGCGCGCGCGCACGTGACCATCACCTTGCGCAGCAGGCGATACGGAATGTCCTTGTCGCCCATGATCGTGATCGCGCGTTTGGACGCCTCGTTTTCGGCACGGATTACCTGGCGGCCGGCCAGCACGTCCAGTTCCGCCTTCAGCGTCGGAATGAGATCGCTCTCGGCATTGATGACGTCGCTCACCGAGGCGACCTTGCGGCCGTCGACGATGATGTCGTTCTGGCTGACCATCACGACGACGGTTTCACGCGGCAGCTTTTCTGCGGTTGACTCCGGCAGCTTGATCGACTTCGAATTGGGCAGGATCTCGGCGACGCCCATGTTGAAGAGCAGGAAGAAGATCAGGATCGTGAAGATGTCGATCAGCGACACGAGGTTGAGGTCGACCGACGAGGTATTGCGGTTGCGCCGGGCAGCGCGCTTCTGGATTCCGGAGACCTTCATCGCGCGCTCCCCGCCGCCTGGCGGATCGGCGCGTCGCCGATCGAAATGTCCGGGAACAACGCCACCTCGACCACCTTCGCACCCTGCACCTGGCGGCCGGCGCGCAAGGCGTCCATCACCTGCACCAGCACGTCGTATGGCACGTTCGGTTCGGGCAGCACGGTGGCGTTGGTGGCGTCCGGAAACTTCTCCTTGATCGCCCGAATCTCAATGCCCAGCTGCGCAATGTCGTAGACACCGGTCGGGGTCCTTGGGATCGTCGCAAAGCGGCCGCCAATGCGATCACCGACCTCGATCGCATCGGCACGGATAACCAGTTCGAGGTTGAGCTTGTCGGCCGAGAGCTTCTCGAGTGCGCCGGTCGACTGTGCCGGCAACGACATCTCGAGCACCGACAGGTGCGTGAACACCGCCGTGCTGAGGAGGAACGGCACCAGCACGACGATCAGGTTGATGAATGCCGTGACGTCGAGCCCGGTGGGCTCGCGGCGCAGGCGGCGCACGCGCATGTCGTACTCCCCGGTTCAGGTGCGACGGGCCACTCGGTTACTCGGCCGCGCGCCGGACCTCGGCAGTCATCCGCTGTGTCAGGTTGAGGAAGCTGATCTTCGCAGCCTCCAGGCTGTCGACGATCTCGGTGGCCCGTGCCTGCAGAAAGGCGTGGATCAGCAGGAACGGAATGGCCACCATCAGCGCGAACGCGGTGTTGTTCATCGCGATCGAGATCGACGCGGCCAGCAGTTCCGCCTTCTCGGCCGGATTGACGTTGGCCACCGCAGTGAAAGCCTTGATCAGGCCGATGATGGTGCCGAGCAGACCGACCAGCGTGATCACGTTGGCGAAGGTCGCGATGTAGTGCGTGCGCTTTTCGAGCCGCGGCACGATTTCCATCATGCCCTCTTCCATCGCCATGTCCACGTCCTCGCGACGGTGCGGAGTCCTGAGCCGTTCGATGCCGTAAGTGACGATCTTGCCGATCGCCACGTCGCCGCCGCCGGCGACGGCCTGTGCCTTGTCGAACTTGCCGTTCTGCAGCAGCGGCAGCATCTTGTCCCACATCTTGCGGTTCTCGGTGCGCGCCCGGTTCAGGAAGATGAAGCGCTCGATCGCCACCGCCAGCCCGAGCGCCATGATCAGGATGCTGGGGTAGATGAACATACCGCTGTCCTGGAAGAACTTGACGACGGTGTTGAACGCATTCATGACTCGATCTCCAAAGACCATTCGATAATTTCAAGACTCACTTGCGGGCCGCCGCCGGCGTCACGCCCTGCGCGGCGGGTTCGGTCGGACCTGCAGCGCGCGACTGAATCACCGCGTCGTAGCGCACCTGCCGGCGAAACACGTCGCGATCCACCGGCGCCAGCGCCTCGTCGAGCACGCTGTCCAGCGGCCGGCTCGACAGATCGCCCGGCGCCGGCTTCTTCCACGGCACGATGTAGAGCACCTTCGGCAGCTCGCGGTTGCCGATGATCTGCGTGCGGTCGATTTCCGCGCGGTCCTGTGCCTCGGCCCCGCACGCGACCAGCACAGCGGCGACCACCATGGTCGCGCGCAGCGGGCCACGCCGATGCCCGAAGAAGCGCCGCTTCATCCCTGCTCCTTGCGCTGAGGCGCGCTCTTCTGCGCGCTGCGATTCCTGAGGTCACTCACCCAGCGCTTCACCTGCTCGTCGCCACCCGGCGTCAGCTGCAGGTAGCGATCGTAGAGTTCGAGCGCGCGTGCGCCATCCCATAGATACAAGTCATACAGAATGCCGAGGTTGAGCACCGCGGCGGCGTAGTTCGCGTCAAGCGCGATCGACCGTTCGTATGAGGCCTTCGCCTTGGCGAAGTCCCCGGCCATGCGGTAGGTGACGCCGAGCTGGTTGTGCAGCTCGGCTTGCTGCGGGCTCAACTGG
>Ga0316625_100000045_pt1 | contig 17195 bp, 16 predicted proteins | sample OWC_Aug_T1_C1_D1_FD_207655 | JGI IMG/M metagenome (GOLD analysis project Ga0316625, IMG submission 207655) | Wetland soil microbial communities from Old Woman Creek delta, Ohio, United States - OWC_Aug_T1_C1_D1_A | ecosystem: Environmental > Terrestrial > Soil > Wetlands | place: USA: Ohio... | reverse complement strand
GTGTAGTGGTGAGTTCGATATGCTGATTACGCCACTCAGCACGATCAATCCTATGCCCAACCAGCTTGCAGCAGAGAGCGTTTCTCCCCAAAGGATGATGCCGAGCAGGCTGGCAAGAACAACTGTACTGTAGGCCAGACTACCGGCTGTCAGAGGATCTCCCTTGCGGTAGGCACGCGTCATGGCTAGTTGTGCCAGCGTGGCGCAGGCGCCCATGGCGGAGAGCAGCAGCAGGTCGCGCAGGGTGACGCCGTGGAATTTGTGGACCAGCATCCACAGGCCGCTGCCTATGGTGCACACCAGCGTGAAATAGAACACGGTGCGCCATTCCGGCTCGCCCATGCGTCCCAGTTGCGTGACTTGTAAATAGACGATGCCGGCCAGCAGACCAGACAGCAGGCCGAGCAAGGCGGCGAGCCAATCATCGCCGAAAAAGCTGGGTTGCAGCAGCAGGGCGACGCCGCCAAAGCCGATGGCAATGGCGAACAGCAGGATGGGCCTGGCTTCGCCGCGCAGGTAAATCATCGTCAGTACCGCAAGGAATAGGGGCGAGGTGTAGTTGAGCGTGACTGCGGTGGCCAGCGGTAGCTCGGCGATGGCGTAGAAGAACAGCGCCAGTGCCGCGAATCCCAGCAGGCTGCGCGACAAGTGCAGCTTCCAGCGGCGCGTGGCGATCTGCTTGCGGCCGGAGATGGTGAGGAGGGTGATGGTCAGCAGCCCGAACAGCGAGCGGTAGAACACCAGTTCCGCGCTAGTGAATTTCTGCGCGCCGATCTTGACCAGCGCGCCCATGCAAGCGAAGAAAACGCCGGCAGCCAGCATCCACAGGCTGCCGTAGGTGGTGGGTTTCATGCGGGGTTATTTCAAGTGCGGCTCGAGCTGGGCGCGCACCCATAGATGGAAATGCTCCATGCCGGTTTCCATTGGGTGCTGGTAAGGTCCGTATTCGTTGGCGCCTTGTTCGTGCAAACATTGTCGGCCATCCTGCATGCGCTGGCATATGTCCTCGTCCTCAACGGCCGTTTCCTTGTAGGCAGCCTGTTCCGCTTCAATGAACTCCCGCTCGAACAGGGCGATGTCCTCTGGATAGTAGAATTCCACGACATTGGTGCAGCTGGATGGCCCGCGCGGGATGATGTTGGAAACGATCAGCACGTGCGGGTACCACTCGATCATCAGGAAAGGATAGTACACCAGCCAGATGGCACCATATTTCGGCAATTCGCCGTTGCCATATTGCAGTATCTGCTGCTGCCAGCGCTGGTATGCCGGCGAGCCGGATTTTTGCAGGGCATGGTTGATGCCGACCGACTGTACGCTGTACCACTCGCCGAATTCCCACTTGAGGTTGTCGCAGTCGACGAAGTTGCCGAGACCAGGATGGAACGGCGCGACGTGATAATCCTCCAGATAGACTTCGATGAAGGTTTTCCAGTTGAAGCTATATTCGTCGATCATCACGCGGTCGAGCATGAAGCCGCTGAAGTCGAAATCCTTGAGAAAGCCTAGCTTGCCAAGGTCTTTTGCCACATCTCGCCGGCTGTCGAACAGCAGGCCATTCCAGTTCTGCAGCGGGGTCCTGGAGAGGTTGAGGCAGGGCTTTTCAGTGAAGTGCGGCGCCCCCAGCAGATTGCCCTGCAGGTTGTAAGTCCAGCGGTGCAGCGGACAGACGATGTTCTGGCTATTGCCATTGCCTTTCAGCATCAGCGCCTGGCGGTGGCGACAAATATTGCTGATCAGATCCAGGCCGTTTTCGTTTCGCACCAGCGCCTTGGCATGGTTCATCCATTCAAGTGTGAAATAGTCGCCCTTGTGCGGCACCATGAGCTCATGCCCGATATAGGTGGGGGCTTGCGAGAACAGGGCCTTCTGTTCAATCGCGTAGATTGCCGGGTCGGCATACCATGCGGCTGGCAGTTGTGATGGTGAATGCGGTTTGATGGAGGTGATTTGTGCAAGCGACATAAATTTCGAGCATCCTCCGAAAATTATTTTCCGAAGAATATTATCAGGATGGAACTAAATTTATTAGTCTTAAAAATTATGCATTGTGCCCTAACAGGGGATTTTTTCAAGACTTGCATATCCAAATGCATGATCATGCTTGGCTGTATGGACGTACCAAAACCTGCTTGCCTTTCTTGCTCGTCGGCATGTTTTAAGATAACCTTTCAAGCTTATAACCAAAGAAAGAGTTGATCATGAAAAATCCGTTAGATTCAATTAGTGGAACGATTGTTTCGGGACTGATCCTGACAGTTATCCTGTATGTTTTTTTGAAGAATTTCATTCTGGCGGGGGTGTAACATGGAAATTGCTGCTATCGCACGCTGGGCACATTTTCTGGCTGGTATTACCTGGATCGGCCTTCTCTATTATTTCAATCTGGTACAGGTGCCGGCACTAAAAGATGCCGCTGCTGATGGAACTGCTGCAGGCATCACCAAGCATGTGGCTCCGCGCGCACTGTTGTGGTTCCGCTGGTCCGCCGTGGCAACCTGGCTTGCAGGTGCTGCCCTGTTGGGGCCGAATCTCGCCGCAGCTTTCACGCTGCAGCCGGAAATGGCACCGATCGGTATCGGCGCTTGGCTCGGTACCATCATGTTGTTCAACGTGTGGGTGCTGATTTGGCCGAACCAGCAGAAGATTCTTGGCATGAAGCCGGCAACGGATGAAGAGAAGGCCAAGGCGCGTCGCGTGGCTCTGCTGGCGTCACGCACCAACATGATGCTGTCCATTCCCATGTTGTTCTTCATGGCCGGTGGTTTGAGTCACCGCGCAGCGTTCGGTTTCTAGTCGGATTAGGCATGCAAGCTGTACACGGCGGCGCTGGCCGCCGTGTGCGTTTTTGATTCCCGGGATATATATGTCGCAGCACTTGATGAATACTTATGGCAGACAGCCGGTCACCTTTGTTAAAGGTGAAGGGGTCTGGTTGTGGGACGAGCAGGGTAGGCGTTACCTGGACGCACTGGCAGGTGTTGCAGTGAATGGTCTTGGCCACGCTCATCCCGGGCTGACAAAGGCCATTGGCGAACAGGTTGCGCGCTTGGTACACGTTTCCAACGTCTACCACATTGCCGAACAAAGTCGGCTGGCGGATCGCCTGTGCGCAATTTCCGATATGGACCGGGTGTTCTTCTGCAACTCCGGTTGCGAGGCTAATGAGGCTGCGATCAAGCTGGCGAGACTCTATGGGCACCAGAAAGGCATAGAAAATCCTGCCATTGTGGTGATGGAACAAGCTTTTCATGGCCGCACGCTAGCGACGCTGTCGGCGACCGGAAACAGAAAAGTGCAGGCGGGCTTCGAGCCGCTTGTGCCGGGTTTTGTCCGGGTTCCGTTCGATGATCTTGACGCTGTAAGGCATGTGGCTGAGCACAACCTCAATGTAGTGGCTGTGCTGGTCGAGCCGATACAGGGTGAGGGTGGTGTCAACATCCCGCACGACGGTGCCGGTTACCTGCGCGGCCTGCGCGAGATTTGCGATGCCAACGGCTGGCTGCTGATGTTGGACGAGGTGCAGAGCGGCATCGCGCGCACTGGCACCTGGTTTGCATTTCAGCATGCCAACATTGTTCCCGATGTGATGACGCTGGCCAAGGGACTGGGCTCCGGCGTGCCTATCGGCGCGTGTCTGGCCAAGGGCGCCGTAGCCGATGTGTTTACCCCCGGCAAGCATGGCTCAACCTTCGGTGGCAATCCACTGGCCTGCGCCGCCGCGCTGGCGACGCTGGACGCCATCGAGCAGGAAAAACTGCGCGAGAACGCCGAGATGGTTGGCAACTTCATTTGCGATAGCCTGCGCCAGGCTTTCGCCGGGGTTGCCGGTGTGGTGAAGGTGCGCAACGCCGGACTTATGATCGGCATCGAACTGGATCAGCCGTGCGGTGACCTGGTGAAACAGGCGCTGGAAGCCGGTCTGCTGATCAATGTGACCGCCGACAAAGTGGTGCGTCTGCTCCCGCCGCTGGTGATGAACCGGGAAGAGGCGCAAATGCTGGTTGGCATCCTGGCGCCGCTGGTGAAAAACTTTTTGAGCCAATAATCCTGGAATCATCACATCATGGCCATCAAGCACTTTTTGCAATTCAAGGATTTGAGCCGCGACGAGTTGGATTACCTGTTCGAGCGCACGCGCTGGATCAAGCGGCAGTTCAAATCGTATCAGCAGTACTGGCCGCTCACCGATCGCACTCTGGTGATGATCTTCGAGAAGGCCAGTACGCGCACGCGCCTGTCGTTCGAGGCCGGTATGCAGCAGCTGGGCGGATCGGCGATCTACCTCAACACGCGCGACTCTCAGCTGGGGCGCGGCGAGCCGGTGGAAGATGCGGCGCAGGTGATTTCGCGCATGTCGGATATTGTCATGATCCGCACTTTCGAGCAGGAGATCATCGAGCGCTTTGCCGCCAACTCGCGCGTGCCGGTGATCAACGGGCTAACCAATGAATATCACCCGTGCCAGATTCTTGCGGATATCTACACCTTTATCGAGCATCGCGGTCCGATCCAGGGCAAGACCGTGGCGTGGATCGGCGACTCCAACAACGTCTGCAACACCTGGCTTCAGGCGGCGGAAGTGCTGGATTTCAACGTGCATGTTTCCACGCCGCCGGGTTACGAGGTTGAGCAGGAGCGCGCCGGGCTTTATGGTCATGAGCACTACGAGGAATTTGCCGACCCGATGGAAGCCGCGCGCGGCGCCGATCTGGTGACCACCGATGTGTGGACATCAATGGGCTTCGAGGCGGAGAACGAAGAACGCACGCGCGACTTTGCCGACTGGCAGGTCGATGCCGACATGATGAAGGTCGCAGGCAAGGATGCCGTGTTCATGCACTGCCTGCCTGCCCACCGTGGTGAAGAAGTGGCGGCTGAAGTGATTGACGGCTCGCAATCGCTCGTCTGGGACGAGGCGGAGAACAGGCTGCATGTGCAAAAAGCACTGATGGAATATTTATTGTTAGGAAAAGTAAGTAAATGAGTCAAATCAACAAAGTAGTGCTCGCTTATTCCGGCGGGCTGGATACCTCGGTCATCCTCAAGTGGTTGCAGGACGAGTACAAGTGCGAGGTGGTGACCTTCACTGCCGATATCGGCCAGGGCGAGGAGTTGGAGCCGGCGCGCGCCAAGGCGCTGAAATTCGGCATCAAGCCGGAACAGATTTACATTGATGACCTGCGCGAAGAATTCGTGCGCGACTTCGTGTTCCCGATGTTCCGCGCCAACACTGTGTACGAGGGCGAGTACCTGCTCGGCACTTCCATCGCCCGCCCGCTGATCGCCAAACGGCTGATCGAGATCGCCCGCGAAACCGGTGCCGATGCCATTTCTCACGGCGCCACCGGCAAGGGCAACGACCAGGTGCGTTTCGAGCTGGGCGCCTATGCGCTCAACCCCAACATCAAGGTCATTGCCCCGTGGCGCGAGTGGGATCTGCTGAGCCGCGAGAAACTGATGGCTTACGCGGAAACCCATGGCATCCCGGTCGACATGAAGCACAAGCAGGGCGGTTCGCCGTATTCCATGGACGCCAACCTGCTGCATATCTCCTATGAAGGCCGTCACTTGGAAGACCCGGCTGCCGAAGCCGAGGAGTCCATGTGGCGCTGGACGGTGTCTCCCGAGAACGCGCCGGATGCTGCGGAATACCTGGATATCGAGTACGTCAACGGTGACCCGGTAGCGCTCAATGGCAAGCAGCTGGCCGCGCACGAGTTGCTGGCCGAGTTGAACCGTCTGGGTGGCAAGCACGGCATCGGTCGTCTCGATCTGGTAGAAAACCGCTATGTGGGCATGAAGTCGCGCGGCTGTTACGAAACTCCGGGGGGCACCATAATGCTGCGCGCCCACCGTGCCATCGAATCGCTGACGCTGGATCGCGAAGTCGCCCATTTGAAGGACGACCTCATGCCGCGCTACGCCAGTCTGATTTACAACGGCTACTGGTGGAGCCCTGAGCGCGTCGCACTACAGACCCTGATCGACCACACGCAGAAGAGTGTCAACGGTTTCGTGCGCGTCAAGCTGTATAAGGGCAGCGTCATCGTCGTTGGCCGCGACAGCAAGACTGATTCACTGTTCGACTCAAGCATTGCCACCTTCGAGGACGACGCCGGTGCCTACGACCAGAAGGATGCGGGCGGGTTCATCAAGCTGAACGCCTTGCGCATGCGTATCGCCGCCAATTTGCGCAAAAGGAAGAAGTGATCGGGTATCCTTACCCATGCGGTGATATATGACCAAAGTGATTGCCTACGACTCGACGTTGCGGGATGGCGCCCAGGCCCAAGGCGTTTCTTTCTCGGTAGAAGACAAGATCAAGATCGTTGAAAAGCTGGATGAACTTGGCATCGCCTACATCGAGGCCGGCAATCCGGGTTCCAATCCCAAGGACCTGGAGTTCTTTGCCCGCGTCGGCGCGCTTAAGCTGAAGCACGCCAAGATCATCGCTTTCGGCAGCACGCGCAAGGTGGGCATCGCTGCGGCGGATGACAAGAACCTCCAGTCGCTGTTGCAGGCCAACACCCAGGCGGTCGCTATCTTCGGCAAAAGCTGGGATTACCAGGTCACTGGCATCCTGCGCACCACGCTGGATGAAAACCTGCGCATGATTTACGACACCATCCGCTTCCTCAAGCAGCAGGCTAAGGAAGTGGTGTTCGACGCCGAGCACTTTTTCGATGGCTACAAGGCCAATGCCGATTACGCCATACGAACGCTTGCGGCAGCAGCCGACGCGGGTGCAGATACGCTGTGCCTGTGCGACACCAACGGCGGGACCTTTCCGGACGAGATCACGACCATAACCCGCGATGTGACTGACCGTTTCGACGTGCAGATCGGCATTCACTGCCACAACGATTCGGAAATGGCTGTGGCCAACTCGGTGGCGGCGGTGCAGGCGGGCGCGCGTCAGGTGCAGGGAACCATCAACGGTATCGGCGAGCGCTGCGGCAACGCCAACCTGATTTCCATCATTCCCAGTTTGCAGTTGAAACTGGGAATGCAGTGCGTCCCGACGGAGAACATGGAACACCTGGCTTCGGTGGCCCGCTTCGTCAGCGAAGTCGCCAACATTACCTTCAACGAAAAAGCCCCTTTCGTCGGCGGCGATGCCTTCTCGCACAAGGGCGGCATGCATATCGACGCGGTGACCAAGAACCCGATCTCCTACGAGCACATCGACCCGGCGCAGGTCGGCAACAGACGCAACATCCTGGTGTCCGAAGTCGCCGGCCGCAGCGCGCTGCTGTCCAAGATCCAGGCAGTTGATGCATCGCTCGGTAAGGATGCGCCGGATACCAAGCGCATTCTCGAAGAGATTAAGACGCTCGAACATGAGGGCTATCAGTTCGAGAGCGCCGAAGGATCAATTCAGTTGCTGGTGCGTAAGTTGCTCCGCAAATTCCGCCCGTTCTTTGAATTGAAGGAATACCAGGTCAATATCCACGAGCCTTCCGTGAACGGCATCAACTCCTCGGCCATGATCAAGATCGTGGTCGATGGACAGGAAGAAGTCACCGCAGCCGAAGGCGATGGCCCGGTCAATGCGCTGGACAAGGCCATGCGCAAGGCGCTGGAGCGTTTTTATCCGGCGATTGCAGAGGTCAGGCTCACCGACTACAAGGTGCGTGTTCTGGATTCAAACCAGGCCACGGCTGCCAAGGTGCGCGTGCTGATCGAATCCGCCGACCCGCACGAGAGTTGGACCACCACCGGGGTATCGACCGATGTCATTGATGCTTCATGGCGTGCTCTGATCGACGCCATCGAATACAAGCTGATGCGGGATCAGGAACGTTTGAGGTAGATTGACCACGTGGGAAACGGCTTGCCCACCCTACAGAGAGTTAGCCGGGGTCAGCAGTACCAGTTTGAGTTGCTCCTGATCCACCGGACGCATGGTCACCTGCTGGTAGCTGATCAGACCACGCTGCGGATGGTTGAACTCGCGTTGTCCGCCTTGGCGCTCCAGTACGTCATGTTGCTTCCAGAAGCGGTCGAAATCCGGGCTGGTTTGCGATAACTCTGTGACCAATCTTTGCAATACTGGCTCCTCCAGCCTGCCGCGGCAGTCGGCACGGAATTCCGCAACCAGCCGGCGTGCACGGGCTTCCCAATTGACGACAAACTGACGCGCATCGGGATGCTGGAACACATAGCGCAGCAAGTTGGGGGCAGGGTCATCCGCACTGGTGGCTGGCAGGTCCAGCCATCCGGCGAACAATTCGGCGGCAGGCTTGTTCCAGGCCAACAAATCCCAGTAGCGTCCCATGATGTAGGCCGGGATGGTGATGTTGGCGAGCATGACTGTGAGCGTCTCAGGCGCCGTGTCCGCTTCCATTTCTGCGCTACGCGGGTCGCGGCGATCCGCCATGTCGAAAAGGTAAGCGCGCTCGGAACGTGAAAGCTTCAATGCCAGTGCAAGCCGATCGAGCGCATCGGCAGAAACATTCACCTCGCGCCCCTGTTCTATCCAAGTGTACCAGGTCGGGCTGATTCCGGCGAGTTGCGCGACTTCCTCGCGTCGCAACCCCTTGGTGCGGCGCCGGCTGCCTTCCGGGAAGCCAAAGGTTTCCGGTGCGCTGCGCTGGCGCAGCACCTGCAGAAACTCCGCCAGTTCCTGTCGTCGTGTATCCATAAGTCCAAGTTAAACTATTAATCTTAGTACTAGTATAAACGCTATTATTGTTCCGGTATTCAATCCCGGATATGATCGCCGCAAATCCCGGGATAGCCCACTGACGCCATTCCCGTTTCATGAATTTTTGGAGAAGTCGCCATGGCTGGAAAAACGCTTTACGACAAGTTGTGGGAATCGCATGTCGTCCGGGAAGAACCGGACGGTACCTGTCTGATCTATATCGATCGTCATCTGGTGCATGAAGTGACCAGTCCGCAGGCCTTTGAGGGCTTGCGTCTCGCCGGGCGCAAGCCGTGGCGCAATTCTTCTATCGTGGCCAACCCCGACCACAACACCCCGACCAATCATTGGGAGCGCGGTATCGAGGATCCTGTCTCGCGTCTGCAGGTGGAAACCCTCGACCAGAACATCAAGGAGTTCGGTGCGCTGGTTTATTTTCCGTTCAAGGACGCGAACCAGGGCATCATCCACGTCATCGGGCCAGAGAACGGCACTACGTTGCCTGGCATGACCGTGGTTTGTGGTGACAGTCATACTTCCACGCATGGTGCTTTCGGTGCGCTGGCCCACGGTATCGGCACCTCGGAGGTGGAGCACGTAATGGCCACCCAGACCCTGATCGCCAAGAAATCTAAGCGCATGCTGGTCAAGTTGGACGGCCAACTCGGCAAAGGCGTGACCGCCAAGGATGTGGCGTTGGCTGTGATCGGCAAGATCGGTACGGCGGGTGGCACCGGCTATGCCATCGAGTTCGGCGGCGAGGTCATCCGCGCGCTGTCGATGGAAGGCCGCATGACCATCTGCAACATGGCGATCGAGGCGGGCGCTCGCGCCGGCCTGATCGCGGCTGACGAAAAGACATCGGCCTATCTCAAAGGCCGGCTGCATGCGCCCAAGGGGGCCGACTGGGACAAGGCGGTGGCCTACTGGAACACGCTGCATTCCGACGCCGACGCGCAATTTGATGCCGTGGTCGAACTGCGCGGTGAGGATATCGCCCCGCAGGTGACTTGGGGCACTTCGCCTGAACAGGTACTGCCGATTGGTTCGCGCGTGCCTGATCCTGCCAAGGAAAACGACCCCACCAAGCGCACCAGCATTGAGCATGCGCTTAAATACATGGGGCTGGCACCCAATACGCCTATCGATGAAATCAAACTGGACAAGATTTTCATCGGTTCCTGTACCAATTCGCGCATCGAAGATTTGCGGGCAGCTGCCGGTATGGTCAGGGGCAGGAGGGTCGCCGGCAATATCAGTCTGGCACTGGTAGTGCCGGGTTCCGGCATCGTCAAGCGCCAAGCTGAGGCGGAGGGGCTGGACAAGATTTTTCTCGATGCCGGATTCGAGTGGCGCGAGCCTGGGTGTTCCATGTGCCTGGCTATGAACGCCGACCGGCTGTCTCCGGGCGAACGTTGCGCCTCTACATCGAACCGCAACTTCGAAGGTCGTCAGGGTCCGGGCGGGCGCACGCATCTCGTCAGCCCGGAAATGGCTGCCGCCGCAGCGATCGCGGGCCACTTCGTTGACATTCGCAACCAGATTTAAGGAGGATTGATGAAAGCGTTCAAGCAACTTAACGGGCTGGTATGCCCAGTCGATCGCGCCAACGTGGATACCGATGCGATCATCCCCAAGCAGTTCCTGAAGTCGATCAAGCGGTCCGGGTTCGGCCCGTACCTGTTCGACGAATGGCGCTACACCAACTATGGCGAGCCGGGCATGGATTGCAGCACGCGTCCGATCAATAAGGACTTCGTGCTCAACCGGCCACGCTACCAGGGCGCGCAGGTGCTGCTCGCACGCGACAACTTCGGCTGCGGTTCCAGCCGCGAGCATGCGCCGTGGGCGATCGAAGATTATGGCTTCCGCGTCATCATTGCGCCGTCGTTCGCCGACATCTTCTTCAGCAATTGCTACAAGAACGGCATCCTGCCAATCGTGACGAATGCTGCCATCGTCGACAAGCTGTTCAAGGAGTGCGAAGCCAGCGAAGGCTATCGCCTCAGCGTAGACCTTGAAACGCAGACTGTGACCACGCCTTCCGGCGAGTCATTTGGTTTCGATATTACGCCGCACCGCAAACATTGCCTGCTGAACGGTCTGGACGAAATTGGCCTGACCTTGCAGCATGCTGATGAGATCAAGGCATTTGAAACGAAACACAAGGCCGCGCAACCCTGGCTTTTCGCATAATCAAGAAAAGGAAATTTGAAATGAAGATCGCAGTTCTTGCCGGTGACGGCATCGGCCCGGAAATCGTCGCGCAAGCCATGCGCGTGCTGAATGTATTGCACGATGAAGGCCTGAAAATGGAGTTTGTCGAGGCCCCGCTGGGCGGCCAGGCTTATGATGCCTACGGCGCGCCTTATCCGGAATTCACCCAGAAAATTTGCCGCGAGGCAGACGCCGTTCTGCTGGGCGCCGTCGGCGGCCCGCAATACGACACCCTGGATCGTCCGCTGCGTCCCGAGCGTGGTCTGCTGGCCATCCGCAAGGATCTCGGCCTGTTCGCTAATCTGCGCCCGGCAGTGCTGTTTCCCGAACTCGCCAATGCCTCGACCCTCAAGCCGGAAGTGGTCGCCGGGCTGGACATCATGATCGTGCGCGAACTGACCGGCGACGTATATTTCGGCCAGCCGCGCGGCATGCGCGTCAATGACAAGGGCGAGCGCGAAGGTTTCAATACCATGGTCTACAGCGAATCCGAAGTCCGCCGCATCGCCCATGTCGCATTCGGCATCGCGATGAAGCGCAACAAGAAGCTGTGTTCCGTGGATAAGGCCAACGTGCTGGAGACCACCGAGTTCTGGAAGGAAATCGTCATTGACGTGGCGAAGGAATATCCTGAAGTCGAGCTCAGCCACATGTACGTGGACAATGCCGCGATGCAACTGATCCGCAACCCCAAGCAGTTCGACGTCATCGTCACCGGCAACATCTTCGGTGACATCCTGTCCGATGAGGCCTCCATGCTCACCGGCTCGATCGGCATGCTGGCCTCGGCTTCCCTGAATGAGACCAAGAAGGGCCTGTACGAACCGTCGCATGGTTCGGCCCCGGATATCGCCGGCAAGAATCTGGCCAATCCGATCGCCACCATTCTTTCTGCAGCCATGATGCTGCGCTATACGTTCGATAATGAGGCTGCGGCAAGTCGCATCGAAAACGCGGTGAAAAAGGTACTGGCTACCGGTTATCGCACTGCTGACATCTATGAGCCTGGAATGAAGAAGGTCTCCTGCTCGGAAATGGGCGATCAGGTGGTGGCAGCGATGTAAAAGCTTGCGGTTCTCCGAGTTGTTTGTTCTGGAACAGAAGGGCTTTCTGCGTTGCCGGAAGGCTCTTTTCTCTGGGATAATTCAAATTTAACCAAATTGGAAATCATCATGGCTCAGTTCGACAATGTAAGCGTCAAGAAGAAAGCCAACGTCTATTTCGATGGCAAATGCGTCAGCCATACCATACTCATGCCGAACGGTACCCGTTGCACCGTAGGGGTGATCTTTCCGAGCACGCTGACATTCAATACCGCCTCTCCAGAAATCATGGAAATCAATCTGGGCGAGTGCAAGGTGCGCCTCAAGGGCGAGACCGAATGGAAAACCTACAGGGCGGGCGACAAGTTTGTCGTGCCGGGGAATTCTTCATTTGACATCGAGACGGTCGAGATGCTTGATTACGTATGTCACTTTGAGTGAGGCTCTAAGCATGCCTTCGTTTGATATTACCTCCGAAGCCGATATGGTCGCACTCAAGAATGCGGTTGATGTCGCAGCCCGGCAAATTACCAACCGCTATGATTTCAAGGGGACCTCGGCCAATGTCGAGCTGAACGAAAAGGATAAACTGGTCACGCTATACGGCGATTCCGATTTTCAGCTCGACCAGATCAAGGACATTCTTTTCCCTGCCCTGGAGAAAAAAGAGGCCGACAGCAGCAAGCGACTCGACCAGCAGGACGTGCAGAAGATATCCGGCAACAAGGTCAAACAATTGATGAAAATCCGCGACGGCATCGACAGCGACCTTTCCAAGCGCATCGTGAAAATCATCAAGGATTCCGGCCTCAAGGTGCAGGCCAGCATCCAGGGTGATGCCGTCCGTGTGAACGGTGCAAAGCGAGACCTCTTGCAGGAGGCGATTGCCCACGTGAAGAAATCCGTTACGGATTTTCCGTTGAAATTCGGCAATTTCCGCGATTAATCATCCTGCGCAAGCATTTGTGGACTCAGCTCACGGAGACTATATGAACAGAGTTGTGGCAATTATCGTTTGTGCCTTTGTGCTGGTTGGTTGCAATACCATGCATGGCATGGGCCAGGATATTGAAAAGGCCGGGGAGGCCATTCAGAAGTCGACCAAGTAGAAGCGGCCTGACTGGGGAATGTTGTCAGTGCACACTAAAGTATCGGAATGAACATATGTTGACAGTTGGTTTTGTCGGATGGCGCGGGATGGTGGGCTCGGTGCTCATGCAGCGCATGCGCGAAGAGCGCGATTTCGATGTCATCGAACCGGTGTTTTTTACCACGTCCAATCCCGGAGGCAAGGGCCCTGATATTGGCAAGGATGTGCCGCCGCTGAAGGATGCCGGAAGCATAGCCGAACTGAAGGCGATGGACGCTATCGTCTCCTGCCAGGGCGGAGACTACACCACCGAGATTTTCCCCAAACTGCGCGCGGCCGGCTGGAACGGCCACTGGATTGACGCGGCCTCCACGCTGCGCATGGAACAGGATGCCGTCATTATCCTTGATCCGGTGAACCGCAATGTGATCGATCAGGCGCTGGCATCTGGCGGCAGGAACTGGATCGGCGGCAACTGCACGGTATCGTTGATGCTGATGTCGCTGGGCGGCCTGTTCCGCGAGAATCTGGTCGAGTGGGCCACCTCCATGACCTACCAGGCGGCCTCGGGTGCCGGTGCGCAGAACATGCGCGAACTGCTGAAGCAGATGGGCGAGGCGCACCGCATCGCCCGGGACTTGTTGGCCGACCCGACCTCTGCCATTCTCGACATCGACCGCGAGGTAGCTGGTACCCTGCGCGATGCGCGCTTCCCAACCGCGCATTTTGGTGTACCTCTGGCGGGCTCGCTGATTCCGTGGATCGACAAGGACCTGGGTAACGGCCAGAGCAAGGAGGAATGGAAGGGTGGGGCCGAGACCAACAAAATTCTCGGCCGCGAAAGCAGCCCGACTCCGATCGATGGCCTATGTGTGCGGATCGGTGCGATGCGCTGCCACTCGCAGGCTTTGACCATCAAGTTGACCAGGGATGTGCCGATGGATGAACTGAATGCCATCATCGCATCGGCCAACGATTGGGTGAAAGTGGTGCCGAACGAACGCGAAGTCAGCATGCGCGAGTTGACACCTGCGGCCGTTACCGGCACATTGACCGTTCCGGTCGGTCGCCTTCGCAAGATGAGCATGGGCAACGAATACCTGTCGGCATTTACCGTTGGCGACCAATTGCTTTGGGGCGCTGCCGAGCCGTTACGGCGTATGCTACGTATTCTGGTTGAAAGTTGATTCTGTCCCAGGCCGGAATGTAATGTGTGAGATGAGCTTGCATGTCTAACTGATTGATGTTAGCTTGATAAGCGTAAAATTTGCAGGGTAAAGGTGAGATAGTGTATAACTCTAAAATCAAGCGGATTTCCTTGGCGGTCTGTCTGGCACTTATGCCGTTTGCGGCAAATGCCGCAGGTCTTGGGAAGATGACAGTATTTTCCGGGTTGGGCGAGCCACTGAGCGCCGAGATTGAACTGTCTGCATCCAAGGACGAGATGTCTTCACTCGCTGCCCGTATTGCGCCTTCTGAAGTCTATGCCGAACAGGGCGTCGACCGGGCGTCTTCGCTCAGCGCCATCCGGGTCGAACTGGTGAACAAGCCAAACGGATCGGCAATACTCAAGCTGAGTACCGCGCAGCCGGTTGAAGATCCTTTCCTGGATATGCTGATTCAAGTGGATTGGCCGACCGGCCGTTTGTTGCGCGAATATACCGCCCTTCTTGATCCTCCTGGCTATGGCGACCGGGCTTCTTCGCCGCCGCCTGCTCCGGTGGCGAGCGAGACACCGGCCGAAGTGCCGGCCCCATCAAAAAAAAACACTAGCAAACGGGAATCCGGCCTAGCCAAGCCCACTGGCACGGAGTATGCCAAGCCTTTGGCGAATGATTCTGCCATAAGTTACAGAACAAGATCAGGGGACACCCTAAGTAGCGTTGCCAAGCGAATGCAACTGGAAGGCGTGAGCCTCGACCAGATGCTGGTAGGTCTGTTTCGATCCAACCGTGATGCATTTGACGGCGACAACATGAACCAACTCAAGGTGGGGCAGATTATGCATGCCCCATCACGCGGAGAGTTGCAATCAATCAGCCAGAAGGATGCACTGCAGGAAATCCGGGTGCATACCACAAACTGGAATTCCTATCGAAATAAGGTTGCCGATCAAGTGCAACAATCGGCTCCGGCCCGCGATGAATCCCAGCAGCAAAGTGTCAGTGGCAAGATTACGGCACCCACGGAAGACAAGGCCGCCCCTTTGTCCGCCGGTCCACGCGACGTCGTCAAACTTTCCAGCACCGATACCGAGGCCGCCAAAGCAGGAGCCCCAGAAGGCAGGGCCGGCGCCACGGACAATAAATTGAGGGTTCTGGAAGAGGAGTCCACCGCTCAGGACAAGGCGATCAAAGACGTCAATGAGCGTATTGCTTTTTTTGAAAAGCAAATACAGGACATGCAGAAGCTGCTGCTGATTCAAAACCAGATGCTGGCTGATCTGCAAAAGGGCAAGCCTGCGCAACTGCCGGAGGTTCCCGTTGCCGAGCCACAGGCAATACCGGCAGATCAGACGCAGCAAGCTTCATCGCCGCCTGCCGTTGCCGAGCAGCCAAAACCTGCTGCGCCGGAACCACAAAAAAAGTCGGATAACGCCACAGAGCCTGGGCTTCTGGATTCTTTGAGAGTTGATCCCATTTTGTTGGGCGGTGGTGGTGGACTGCTTGTATTGTTGGGGGGGGTCTGGCTGTACCTGAGAGGAAAACGAAAGAAGGGGTTGGATAGCTTCGAGCGCGGCATCTTGGGTGGGGGTGGGCTCAAGGCGGATACCGTACTCGGAACGGTCGCCGGCGAAAGTGGTGAAACTGCCTTTCCTGGGAACCTTGAGCAGCGTTCCGGCGGGGGTGTGATCGATACCAGTGATGTCGACCCGATTGCCGAGGCCGATGTTTATATGGCGTATGGACGAGATGTGCAGGCCGAGGAGATTCTTAAAGACGCAATTATCAAGGAGCCAAAGCGCATTGAACTGCATCATAAATTGCTTGAGATTTATGCCAGTCGCAAAGACGTAGTCTCCTTTGAAACCATGGCTGGTGAGCTATATTCTACGCTGGGTGCCAATGATCCTGACTGGCTGAGGATCGCCGAGCTTGGTCGAAATCTGGAGCCGGAAAATCCGATGTACGCATCCGGCGCCAGTGTCGTGGGGTTGACATCTTCCTCAGATGTGGCGGGCTCGGTCGCACAGGAAAATGAGAATGCATTGGTGGCGGGCGAAGCTGAAGAACTTTCAGCGCATCCCAATGACCTGGATTTTGACCTCGGGATGCTGACTGCCGGAGAGTCGGAAATCAATATATTGAATGCCGGTCAGGTTGCCCCGGAGGAGGTGTCTCTTGCCGAGACATTGCCTGAACTTGATGCTGACCGAGTACCTTCCGTAGGAAGTAACATAACGACGGAAGTGGCGCACGAAGAAGAGGCTGAGCCGGCGGGCCGCGTTGACTTGCCGGAGCCTGCCGTCGCCGGGAATGTGCAGCTGAATGCTGCTGACCTTGGCCTTGCCGAAATGGAAACCAATGGAAATGCAGCCGAACCCGAGTCGGAGTCGGAATTGCCAGCACTGAATCTAGACGAAGCAACTCTGGGGGAGGGGATGGCAGTCGAGGAAGCCTCTCTCGAGACCGCCACGCCTCTTTCGGATGTAGATCTATCAGGTATTAATCTCGAGTTGGATGAACCCGGGCAAGGACAGCCTGCCGAGGAAGTCATCCTTTCTGGCTCCGAGTCCGCTGATGTCGATACCAAACTCGACTTGGTGACTGCATATGTGGACATGGGTGATGCAGAGGGCGCTCGCGAATTGTTGGAAGAAGTCCTGCGCGAGGGCGGTCCAAAGCAGCGCGAGCAGGCAAAAAAACTGCTGGATTCGCTAAGCTGAGAATCCAACTCAAAATGGGCCGGGCATATTTGTCCGGCCTTTTTGTTTGAAGATAGTGACGATGCATCCATCCCTCAGAATCCTCGCTCTGATCCTGCTCGCGGCATTTGTTCAGTTTCTGCATGGAGTGGCGTTATTGGCCATCGGAATCATTCTGTTCATCATTGCACTCTTGCTGCATGCGTCGTTGTTGCGCAGGATGTTGTACCGGTCGCGCTGGCTGTTGCTCACTTTACTGTTGATCTTTACTTTTACGACACCTGGGGAATACCTGGAATGGTGGAATTTCAGCATTGCACCCACTTACGA
>Ga0316625_100000044_pt1 | contig 17213 bp, 22 predicted proteins | sample OWC_Aug_T1_C1_D1_FD_207655 | JGI IMG/M metagenome (GOLD analysis project Ga0316625, IMG submission 207655) | Wetland soil microbial communities from Old Woman Creek delta, Ohio, United States - OWC_Aug_T1_C1_D1_A | ecosystem: Environmental > Terrestrial > Soil > Wetlands | place: USA: Ohio... | reverse complement strand
ACCATCCGGGGACAGGCAATGACTGTGTTGAGCAGCAACTCGACGGTGGTGACCAGCCCGCTGGTCGGCGACTTCGACACAATGGAGATTTTCTGGAGCAACAACAATAATCCTCTGGAAATCAGCGCCATCGGCGCTACGGTGATCTCGCCGCCAATTCTGTACACCGATTCAGGAATTGCCATTGACTCCTTCGAGAGCTATGGCACGACCTCCGGGTCCATTGCTGAGTCGAGCTTTCTGACTGGCGGGTCAGGCTGGAGCGCTCCGGGGTCCATCGCTTACGACCAGAGCTTGGGCTTGTCAGCAAATACCAGCAACTTGGCTGCACAGGTTCAGGGAGCATATCTCGGTACCACGTGTACGCCAGATGAGCCGTTTGAGCAGTACGCCACAGGCACAGTCAATTCCAACGTGACTGTAAGCGCTGGCAGCTTTTGGGGAACCAACGCCACGGTGATCGTGGCCGCCAGCGTGCCTGCTCCGCAAGTTTACACACAGTACGTCGGCACCACCAATCAGCCGGATGAGCCGTTTGAGCAGTATCTTACCGGCACAGTCAACTCCGGGGTAACGGTAAACCAAGGCTCGTACTGGGGGAGCGCAGCCACGAGCATCGTCGTCGTCGGCCTGCCAGCGCCGCAGGTCTACACCCAGTACGTCGGAACCACCTTGTTCCCCTTCGACAGCTTTGAAAGCTACACTGTAAACAACGGCAGCACCACTTACGGCACCACAACGTCTTTTGCAGGCAGCGCGAGCCTGTGGGGCGGCACTGGAACTGTTTACACTAGCGGCTCGGTCGCTTTCGCAGGCACCGTGGACTCCAACGCCTACCCCGTCGTCTACGACACCTACGGGGGCACGCTAAACATCACCCTGTACGGCACGGCGCTGGGTTTGCCTTACGATACATTCGAGCAGTACGGCACCGGGGCTGTCACATCTGGCGTAACCATCAACGCGGGCACTGGCTGGTCCGCAAATGGCTACGTGAACCCATACTCCCTAGCTTAAACTTATGGCATTCATTGTTGAACAATTTACCGGTGATCGCGGGGTCCAGATTGGCGTTGAATCCTTCACCCGGCTCCTGCCGTGGGGAACCAGTTGGAACAAGATTCGCATTGGCTGCCGACTGGCCACGAACGGCAACGCCACGATCCCAACCGGCGGCATGAACTTTCCCACTTTTGGCATCTGCACCGGGCCGGAAGCTTACGACTCCAGTGTCACTGTAGACGCGATCTACTGGAATCCGCTGAACAACCAGCAGGCTGTTTACAGTGGGTCGGCACCCAATAACTTTTACGACTACAACGGCAGTTCAAACAACGAGACGTTCTACCAGAAAATCGGTACCGCCGTGAGTTACCTTGGCAATTACACCGGAATGCGTGCCTGCTGGTCGGCCAACCCCACGGCGCTTCTTTCTCCGTGGATGTTCGACATCGTTAAAAGCAGCGCCACACAGGTTACGATGACGGCTTGGATGCCAAACAATACGCAGGTTCTCGTCAACTGCACGCGCAGCAATTTTTTGGCGATGATGGAGAACGAGTCTGGACCGGCCAACGTAAGCGCTTCCGCTGGGCTTTTACTGACGCTAGGGCGTCAAGTCAAAGACTGGGATTCTGTCTTTTTCCATTGGGGCCGGGCCGTGCCCACGACCACTTTCAACGACATGGCCGCCGTGCGCTTTTATTGATATGGCATTCATCGTTGAACAGTACGCCAGCGACAGGGCTATCCAGATTGGCCGGGAACAGCTTTTCAGAAAGTTTTCCTTCGGCACAAACTGGCAGCGTATCCGCATCGGCATACGGGCTGCCATGACCGCCCCGGCAACCGCCTCTATCGGCGGCTTCTTCAACGGTCCAATCCTTGCGCTGTGTACAGGACCGATTGGACCTTTCAGCCCGGCAACGGTCGATTGCATTTTCAACAACTTTTGGGGCGGACAAGGCATGACCCTCGCCGGGTCCGCGCCCAACCAGTACTACGATCTCGGCTCAACCGGCTGGACCCACGTCAGCTACCAAAAAGTGGGAGGCACGCAGAGCAACAGCACCGGCTTCGGCTTTGGGCGCACCTGTATTTCCGCCAGCCCCAGTGCGCTGCGGTCTTTTTTCGCTTTTGACGTTACCAAAGGCACGATTGGCGCAACCAGCTACACCGCCAACTGGTACTACCAAGTCAACACGCAGGCCACGGTCGATTTCACGCGCAACGCCTTCCTTGCCGCCATGACCACGGAGGGCACGCCCGCAAACACCACGAACACCAGCCAAGCCGCTTACTGCGGCCTGCGCACGGTCAAGGACTGGGACACGATGATGATTGCCAGTTGGCGGAGCGTCCCAACAATCACGATTTTTGACATGGCGGTCGTGCGCTACTCTTGATATGGCGAGCATAGTTGAAAACATCATCGGAGACAAAGCCATCCAGCTTGGCAACGAAGAATTCGTGCGCAAGCTAAGCTTCGGCGGCGGCTGGAACGCCTGCCGCGTTGGCCTGCTGATGCGCATATTTGGCGACACCACCGTCACCAACTGCCGCTTTCAAATCGGCTTCAACTACGGCGATCAGGACACCTTCATGTCCAATAACTGCGCCGGGTACGTTGGCGTGAAGTACGCCTACAACGCGAGCTTCACGTACGAAAGCGCCAACAAGCGCTACAATCTTGGGTCCAACTATGTAAACAGCCACGTGCAAAAGCAGGGCAGCGCCATCAGCGATTCTTTATACGCTGGCACCACAGCGCAGATGTACGGGGCTGCCGCAACCTCTCCGGCTCCGCACATGTGGCTTTTGGCCGCCTCTCGCACAACCTCAACGACGTACACGCTTCAAGGCACCTACGTCACCGCCGCTAATCTGGCCTACTCACCAACAACCGGCGACCTGCTGGCTGTGATGGAAAATGAATCAGCACTCAGCACCAACTTTACCACCGCTGGCATTTCTAAAGTGAGCACCGGCTCGCTACCTACCAGCATGGACACCCTCAGCATCTACTGGAACCACAACATCCCGGTGGTTGAGATTTACGCCATCTGCGTCGTGGCCTACTATTGATATGGCAACCATCGTTGAAAACATCGTCGGCGACAAGGCGCTCCAGTTCTCGCAGCCGGAGGAATTTGCCCGCAAGCTGAGCTTTGGCAACAAGTGGAATGCCCTGCGGATCGGCGTGCTGTGGCGCGTCAACGACTCAGTAACCATTGCCAGCCGATGCCGCTTTCAGTTGGGCCTCTGCAACGGCGACACCAACACCTTCGCCTCCAGCACGTGTTCTGGGTACATCGGTGTGGTTCCCGGCTTTCTGACCAGCGCCATCACCTACACCTACGATGCACCGAACACAGCGTATACAACCAACGCTTACTGGTACGGCTACACTACCAAAGTCGGTGCCTCGGTAAGCGACGGCCTTTACGCCGGATTCACCGGCAACCAGTACTTTGCCGCCAGCACCAGCACCGGGCCGCGCATCAATGGGATGACGATTTACCGGAACAGCGCGACCTCCTACACCCTTTACTACCACTACTGCACGCTGGCCCAATTCAATTTCATTGCGCCGAGGCACTTCGAGCTTCAGTCGTTTATGGAGGATGAAAGCCTTTCCGGCTGGGCCGCCAACTACATCAGCACCGCAACCAATCCGGCGCTGACCAGCTTGTCGACCAGCCTCTCCAGCCTCGATACAGTCAGCATCTACTGGAACAAACTCAATTTGCTGGAAATCAGCGCCCTTGCGGTAAGCCGCTTTTACTAGCCTTTTTCCGGCATCCTGCCACGTTAGTTAGGCAGTTGGAACAACCGCGCATATTTGAAAGCCCGGCCATGAAGGCGCTGGTTCAACTGGCGCAAAAAGTCGGGCCGTCAGATGTCCCTGTGCTCATTGCTGGTGAAACCGGCGCTGGCAAAGAAGTCATCGCCGAGCTAATTCACCAAAACAGTGGGCGCACGGGCAAGCCAATGGTTTGCATCAACTGCGCCGGGCTGCCCGCCGAACTGATTGAGAGCGAGCTTTTCGGGTCCAGCAAAGGATCATTCACCGGGAGCAACATGGACCGGATCGGGCTGTTCAAGGCCGCCGATCACGGCACCTGCTTCCTCGACGAGCTTTCGGAAATGCCGCTCGATCTCCAGAGCAAGCTGCTCCGCTTTCTGCAAGACAAGCGCATCCGGCGCGTAGGCACGATTGCCTCGGAGCTTGTAGACGTTCGGGTCATCGCCGCCGTCAACCGTGATCCCAAAGCGTGCGTCGACGATAAGCGCCTGCGGGAAGACCTCTATTACCGGCTCAACACCGTCACGATCTGGGTGCCGCCCCTGCGCGAGCGCCAGAAGGACATCATCCCGCTGGCTGACGCTTACCTTGCCTATTACGCCGAGGTATTCAAGCGCCCGGTGCCCGCGCTCACGGATGCTGCCAAAGACTGGCTGCTGGCCTACTCGTGGCCGGGAAACGTGCGCCAGCTTCAGAACGAGATCAACCGGTGCGTCCTCCTGTCGAACAACGGCCACATTGACGCTGGCATTCTCGCCGAACAGCCGATGAGCAAGCCTATGCAAAACACGGCTCCCGTGGGCACCATAGCTGAGGCTGAAATCGAAGTGATCCTGAAGGCGCTGGATAGTTGCGACGGAAACAAGCTGACCGCCGCCAAGAAGCTCGGCATTGGAAGGCAGACGCTTTACAACAAACTTCGCTACTACGGCATCACGACGACAGCAAGCGCCGCACGACCGAAGGAGCGCTCTCCACCCCGTAGCGCCCCCGAAGCGTCGAAAGACGCTCCCGCTCCTGATCCAACTCCCGCTCCCGTCCCTGAACGTACTTCGCCGCCAGTCGTTGAATCGCCCGTTGAATCGTCTGCTGAACCGCTGGGGGGAGGGCTTTTGGACTGAGTTTGCCGCCGACAAGGCCGATCAGCGCGTCGTAGGCCGACTGCATATCGGGCAGGTCCAGAATCTTGTCCACCTGCGCCGGGGTAATGTTGCGCTGGCTGAGCCAGTCGTAGAGCGCCTGAAGCACGTTGTCCGGCTCGTCGCCCCGGTCGAGCGCCTGCTTGAGCGCCAGAAAGGCGGGCGAGAGAATGCCCGTCGGATTGGTGGGACCGGACAGGTCGCTGAATTTGGCGGCAAACGCTTTCATAAAGTGACGAGGCGGCCCGAAGGCCGCCCCGGTATGTTGTTCGTTATGGTGTCGGCGGTGTTGGTGTCGGTATCACCGTCGGCGGGGGCTGTAACTGCTTCGTGATCGCCTGATTGACGACCTCGCGGATGAACACGGCAAGAGCACCAGCTTTTGCCATATCAACCCAGCCCAGATTCGCCGTGGTCAGCTTATCAATCGCCAGCCCAAGGAGAATTCCAATGACTGGCGTGCTGACTGGCAGCACCCACTTGGGAATCTTGGGAACCAGCTTCCATACGCCGGTCACAATGAGCGGCGTCACGGCAGCGATTATCAAGTCCCAGTATTGGCTGACGGTCTGAGGGAGCGGCGCTGGCGTGGGCACCGAATTCGTTTGCGCGAACACGGCGGTCACCGCCAAGCACATCAACCCACAGAACCACAGCCATCTGTGTTTTAGTGTCATATTTTATTGCTCTCGCGGATGCCAGCCGCATGGTTACAGTTAGGGCGCTGACGGCAGAATCAGCCCTTCTGTAACTACGAGAGCTTGGGCCACAGCCCGTAGGGGCAGTCCTCCGTGGCCAGTTTTGCCTTGGTCCAGACGATACACTTGCAGTGGCGGCATTGAAACCACTTATACTGCCCCTTGGGGCAGGTTTTGCAGATGTCCAGCCGGGCGCTGTAGGCGGCGTCCGGGGTAAGCGGATACCCGGCCTCCCGCCACTGCTTGCCCGCCGCGACCAGATGGTTGACGACCTCGATCCATGTCAGCGGAGCCAAATCGCCGTCCGTTGCGCCGCAAGTCGCGCATCCTCCAGTCGAGGGCATCTGGGGCGGCACCGGCATGTCCTCCATGTAGCCGACGCCCAAAATCCCCTCGAATTTCTTCACCGGGCAGCCAAGGGTGCCTTGCAGGACATGGCCTTTGAGACACGCGCCGCGCCAGAACTCGCAGCTTTTGCAAGTCTCCAGCCGGGCATAAAAAACGGTTCGCTCGATCATCCGAAGTAGTTACTGCGTGAACGCTAATACGCTGGTCGACCTGCTGCTGGAGTTGAACATCGTCAACATTCAGGATGTTGACCGTGAGATCAACAAGCTGGCAGCCCGCGTTGCCGACCCCCGCGCCCAGAAATGGTTCCGGCGCGTGCCGCGCTTTTTCCTCATCAACATCGACCGTTTGCTTAAAGAACCCTATGTGGCCAAAGCCGAGCCTCGCGGCATCCGCCAAAGCAAGTATTACGCGGACCCGCGTGGCGGCTGGTTGGGTGGACCCGGACGCGAACCAGAACCCCAGCCCGGCAGCCCGCTGCCCGTGCGCGAGCAGTATGATCCAAAGAAGCAAACGTATACAACGACCCTGCACGAGCCGGTAGTGCAGAAAGACATCCAGCAGTCGTTCACCCCGTTCAAGCCCGCCAAGGCCAAGGCCAAAGAGGTTTTCGGCGGCCCGCCCACCAAGAAGGAGCTTCAGCCGTGGATGACCGCGCCCGGAGCCAAGGAAAAGGAATTCTTCCACTTTGACCCGATTCAAGTGCGGCGGCGCGAGCTTTACGGCAAGCTGGAGGCGCTGGTCAACTACCTCAATTACCAAACCCGGCTAATCCAGCGACCGGACCCGGAAGATGACAAAGCTGCGGCCAACGCGCAGGAAGCCGAAAAGCTGATGCGCCGCCTCGAAACCATGAAGACGGACGACATCGAGGGCTTCCGCGATGTGATGCAGGACGCCGCGAACTTCGTGGGCATCGTCAAAGAGAAACCGTGGTTCTTCACCAAGGACGGCCAGCAAGTCGCGGCGCACAACAACTTGGTGATGCGCAAGGTCGTGTACCCGGAAACGGCGGTTTTGTTCGCCAAGCGCGGCCAGCCGACGCGCACCGGCCAAACCGATCCCAACAACCCGGACCTTTACTTGCCCGTCTGGTGTACCAAGACCCTCTCGTACGCCGAGAATTACACCAACCAAGGGCCGCTCTACTACATCGACAAGGACAACATGCCCTACGTGCTGGCGCACTTCCCCAGCCATCAGGTTTACAACGTCCATGACCGGCCCCTTGAATCCGATCAGGTCAAGGAAATCGCGCCGCTATTCGTGGACCAGAACCGCTTTCCCTCCGAAGAACTGACCCGTGGCTCACAGGCGCTCGCCGCTGAGGTCAGCCGCCTGCGCTCCCAACGTCTACGCCGCCCTGAACGGTAAACGTTAAATTTTACTTGCGCGTATACAGCGTTTATGGTTCTATTGGGCCATGAACGTATTGAACGTGGAAGACATCGAACGGGAACTGCGCAAGCACGCAGCGCGGGCGATCTCTCCCCACGCCAAACGCTGGGTGACGACCGTCGCCCGCAATTACTTCCTCGGCAAGCTGCCGGAGAAGGACGTTCAGGCCAATTTCCGGCCCGTCAGCACCAAGGGCTTCACCCAGCTTGGCCTGCCCAAGACCAAGGACGAGCCGTTCGCCCATCACCCCAAAGAGCTTCCGCACTGGGCCTTTGATGCGCTGAAGCGCGGCGAACACCTGCTGTGGTTCGACCCCATCCAGCCCCGCCGCCGGGAATTCTGGAACGTGCTCGAAGTCATCGTGCTCTGGTTCAACAACTGGAAGCTGACCGACCCCCGGCTGCCGCGCCTCGACCGCATCAGCTTCCCGGTCGCAACCAACGCCGCCGTGCTGTGGTACAAGGACGTTTCCGAGAACATCTGGAACTACGTCACGGACAAGCCCAAGACAATCAAGCGCTACGAGCACGGCTTCTCGTGGGTCAAACTGGTGACCGCGCTTCAGTTCGAGCGGGAAGGCCGCCTGATGAACCACTGCGTCGGCAACGGCAGCTATTACAACGGCTGGCGCATGAGCAACAACCGCGAGTACTACAGCCTGCGCGACAAGTTCAACAAGCCGCACGTCACGCTGGAGGTTTGCTTCGACGGCGGGCACCCGATGACCCGCAAAGGCTGGGTCCAGCAGTGCAAGGGCAATGGCAACCGCAAGCCCGACCGCGAATATCAGCCCTACATCCGCCAGTTCGTCACCGAGATGAAGTGGCCGATTCAGGGAGACGCCAGTCACATCGACATGGCGCAATAAAAAGGCCGGTCAGCGCCAACTGACCGGCCCCAACCAAGCCGCAGCCAAATTACTTCACGTAGCGCAGCGTCGCTGGCGGCGCATTGCGCGTTCCCAGCGCCCCCGTAAGGCCATCACAGACCGCCTGCAAATAAGGCTGGACCACGGATGCCTGAACGTTCGTGCCGTAGCTGTCGTAAACAGCTTCGTAGATCGCCAGCGCACCGTTGATAATGATGACGGCTTCGGGCGTCTTCAGTTGCGCCGCGTTGGAGCTTTCCAGCGCCGCGACCACCTGCTGCGGATCGAGCGTGCTGGAGCCTGCGGCGCTACAGATGACTGGCGTAGCGGCCTTCAAATAGGGCACCGCGTTGGTGTCCTTCATGATGCCGTAGGATGTGCCGGTCTGCACGGCAATCCTCACCAGCGAGGGTGCCAGCGTTTTGCCGGTAGTTCCGCAACCTGTTACGAATCCGGCCAGCGCAAGCGCCAGCCCCAATACTGTCAGTTTCTTTGTCATTTTTCTTTGTGGGTTTTGTGACACCCTAGAGCCAGCGGCCCTTTCGTTCATCGGTAAGCCGGTCCAGATAAGCCACAATCTCGTTGGGATCGTGGTCCACTCGCATGGCCGCCAACCAGTCTTCAATACGTTGGCGTGCGGCACCGGATTCTTTGATCTTTTTCCAGTTGGCCGACCAGTCGAACCGACCGACTTCTTCCTCCATGAACGAAAGCGCCAAGTCCTCCGTGTCGACGGCGGGTTTGGTTCTAAACATGTGTTCGGGCGTCACGTTCATCACTCGTAACTACAGAAGAACAATATGGCAGTCGATCCGTGCCAAATCGTTGATACTCTGGCCGCCGCCAACCTCGAAATCATGAGGCGGGTGAACCGCAAGTTCGCGGCCCTGCGCAACCTCGCGCAGCTTTTATCCCAGCTTGGCGAGGTTTCCGAGCTTGTACCCAACATCGGCAGGCTCATACCCGTTGTAAACATCGACATTCAGGTCTACACCGACATGCAAGCCGCCTGCCCCTACCTGAACTTGCCGCCCTACACCACCGGCAGCCTCAACGCGCTTCAGGCGCAGGTGACTACGGCTTACGCCAACATGGTCGCCAAACTGCTGAACCATCCGTGGAACCGGATGGGCAAGTTGCAGGAGGAAATGAACCAATTCCTGCTGGGCATCCAAAGCAACATCGACTTTGGCCTCCAGCAATCGCAGAACTTCCTCCTGTGTCTACAAACGGTATGCGCCGCAGGCAAGGCCGTCGCCGGTCAGTTGAACGCCTTCTCCAATGCCGACATTGGCAAAGAGATCACCACCTTCGCGAACAACTTCGCCGCCAACGGAGGCAAGGTGCTGACCGAAGGCATGGAGGCCAAATACGAGGAACTTCAATCCATGCAGCGCGAGCTAATCGCGCTGGGCGCGGACACCAAGATGGATTACGCCGACGCCAAAGCCGCACTGGGCAACTGACAGTTTTCGAGGTATCTTGTTCTAAGCTTTATGGAAAACGTAAACAATCCGGGTGACGGAAAGTTCGTGGTGGTCGAAGGCGGCCAGCGCGTAACCCCGGCGCTGGACACGCGAGAGCAGGCCGAAACGGAAGCGCAGAAGCGCAACCGCGTCGCCGAATCCAGCGGCCAGAAACCGGAAGGCCGTCGCGCCGAAGTCAAACAGAACCTCTTTGGTTAATGCCTCCGAAGCCGCCTGCATGGGGCCGCGCCAAAGACGCGCCTCCAACGCCTGAGCCGCCACAGAAGGCCAAGCAAAAGCAGGCCAAGACGGCTGCCGCCCCAACTGTCGTCAAAGAGGTCGTCTCCACCGGCACCAACGTCATGGTGATTGCCAACGGCACGAACTGCCTTGGCCGAACCCACTTCGTCGAACCAACCTCCCCGACAGCGGTCATCACCAACATGGTGAACCGCGCCCAGATGGACCCGAACGCGCCGCCAGTGGAACCGCTCAGCCCGACGATCACCGGCCTTGCTCAGACGGTTCGAGCAATGGCGATGGGCCAAGACATCGCGCCTTTCAGGGATCACATCCAGCAGGTTGCCTCGAACCAGCCGGAGAAAGGCGACGTGGTTCGCGCCTTCGTCAACCAAGCCAACCACGAATTGATCGCCGATGTGGTCGAGATGCGGGCTGACGCCGTGCGGCACATCAAACGCGCCACACGCACCAACGGCGTGACGGTAGGCGAAGCCATCGTGGTGTGGAAAATGACCAACGACCTGCTGCCTGCCCTCACCGACGGCTTGAACAAGAACGACCGCGCTGTTGACACAGTGACCGTGGTCGAGAAGATCGACTACCAGCGACAGCAGGTGGAACGCAGCGTGCAGAAAAGGTGGGAGGGCACCACACCGCAGGGCCGCGAGATCATCCGCAAGAAGCTTTGGGAGCTTAAACGCCAGCTACAGCTTGAGCAGGGCATTCTTCCGCCGGGCTTGGAGACACCGCCCGAACTCGTGGCTGAAGAAGTTGTAGAAACACCAGTACCAGCAACGTAATTCTGTTCTTGTACGCGTGAAAGCGTGCAAGGAATGCGTCGCTGGCTTCGGCCACACGTCCAGCCTTTGGTTCCACTTTGTTGGCACCGAGATGACTGGCTACAGCATCGAAACGCCCAAAGGGCATGAGACGCTGCCGCCGGACGTGTGGTTCGTGCAGCACATGCTGATCGTAAAGACCAGCAAAGCCCACCTGCCCAAAAGCGTCGATATTCTGCCCTATCTGACGTTCAGCGCCGGAAACCGCGCCGTGCAGGCGATCCGCGACTACAACGTCTACGAACTGGCCCTCGCCTTTACCTCGCACTACGGCTGGCAGCTTATCAACGGGGCAAAAATTCTGCCCGCTTACGGAGAACTGGCCAAGGTCTACGCAGGCATCTATGCGGTGTACCTGTTTCGGTCCCAGCCAGAAAAGGAAGCTGGGCAAAAGCTCGTCGAAACCGGTGCCACAGCATGAGATGCGACCCATACCCAGCCTCCAAGTTTGCGCTCAAGGCGCTCCGCATTTTGACGGAGCACCCCGGCCTTCAGGCATCCGAATTTGCCGCCTTCTGCTGGCCGCACCTGCGCAAAGCCGGACTGTTAGCCGCGCTCAACCTCGGCTATCTGGTTGCCAAAGGACTCGTGAAATCGCGCTTCGAGCCGCCATTTTGGAAACCCGGACCTGTAAAGCCGAGGAAGCGCTACTACGTCACGGACAAAGGTTTTACTGTTCATGAGTTCTACGCCCGACAACGCCGCCCCGAAAACGGTGACGCACTCGACCACGACCGAACGGGTTGAAAGAGTCATGCGTCAGGTGCTTACCGGCGAGCGCAATATCACGCCGGGAGTGAGAGACACGTCGCTAACGCCGCTGGAGCAGCAGCGCTTCAACGAGTTGGCGGTGCTCATGCGCACGGCGGCGAAAGAAGGCAAGAATCTGGATCAGGACGAAGAACTCTGGCGGCTGGACTACATCAAAAAACCCCCGGACCTAGAGAACTTTATCCTCGAAGACTACTACCTCGGCAGGACATGGCGGCCCATTCCCGGTGAGAACGAAGGCATCTGGCCCGCGTGGATGGACCAGCTTTGCCACGCGCTGAACATCAACAGCAAAATCCACAACATGGTCATCACCGGGTCGCTGGGCATCGGCAAGACCGCGATGATGGTGACGCTCCTGCTCTACCGCATGTGCATCGCAACGTTCCTCAAGAACCCGCAGCACTTCTTCGGCCTGAACCGCAACTCGAACATTGTCTACAATCTACTGTCCGTGACCAAGGAGCAGGTCAAGGACACCGCTTTCGGCATGGCGATGATGTACATGTCCGACAGCCCCTACTTTCTGGAAATCTGCCGCTACAACCCGGAGCTTGATTACAGCGGCTACCGCATCCCGATGGAGAATACGCTGCCCGATGGCCGCCTCTCGCGCATCTGGCTGACCGCCGGGTCCAAAGGCCAGCACGTGCTGGGCAAGAACCTCGTCGGCATCGGGCTGGACGAAGGCAACTTCCGCTTGGAAAAAGACCCGGACCTGAAAGCCTACGAGCTTTACGATCAGGTCCGCACGCGTATCGCCAACCGCTTTCAGAAGATCGAGGGCTATTTGCCCGCCATCTCCATCATCGCCTCGTCAGCGCAGGACGAGTCCAGTTTCACGGAGAAGATCGTGGGCGAGATCGAGGAACACAACCGTCAGCGCGACATCGAAAACCGCACGCTGCCTCCCGGCGTGGAGCAGAAGCCGGTCACCCAGATCGTTTTCCGCAACTCTGTCTACAAGATCAAACGCCACGTGCTCACCGGCATCGGCCCGGACCATCACTGGTTTAGGGTCGCCTACGGCCTCAAAAACATGGAGCCGTTCATTCTCTCCGGGTGGTATCTGGAGGACGGCACGCCGATCTTGGACGAAACCCACGAAGAACCGCCCAGCGGCGCAAAGACCGAACTGGTGCCAAAATTCTACTGGGAGGCGTTCCGGCGCAACTGCAAGAACCAGCTTCAGAATCTCTCCGGCATCTCCTGCGGCGGCGCTCACCGCCTGTTCCCGAACCTTGTAGACATTGAGCATTGTTTACAAGTGTCCATTACCGAAGGCGTGCCCAGCCCGGTCCAGCCCGGCGTCTCGCGCCTGCCCATCAGTTCCGAGGACAGCAAGAACATCTGGGATTATCTCAATCACAAAACGTTCCTGACCCGCGTGGCCTCGCGCATCCAGCCGATCCGCCATCCCCAGAACAAGCGCTACGCCCATATCGACTTGGCCACGCAGTCGCTCGCGGGCGTGGCGATCTGCCATCTGGCGGGCAGCCAGTTGGTCGAGGGGCTGGTCAGGGACGGCGAGCCGTTCTCCGAATACCGGCTGGTCGTCGAGTACGATTTCATCCTGACCATCTGCGCCGGGCAGAACAAGCCCATCAACATCGGCAAAATCCAGAAGTTCTTTTTCTGGCTCCGCAACATGTGCGGCTACCAGTTCGGCCTCATCACGGCAGACATGTGGCAGTCCGAGATGCCGTTGCAGGAATTGGAGGCCCAGCAGTTCGAGGTCGACAAGCTCTCCATCGACCGGGATAAGTCGGTGTACACCGCATGGCGGGCCGGGTTCGAGGAACACCGCATCCGGCTTCACCGCAACGAACAGATGATTCGCGAGGCGGAAAACCTGCTGGAAATGGACAAGAAGTTCGACCACCCGCCCGACGGCTCCAAGGACACCACCGACGCCGCTGCCGGGGCTTATTTCAACGCGGTCAACTCGACCGAGAAGCTGAGCATGACCGGCATGAACGCGCCCACGCTGTACACGGGGCAGCAAGTTCAGGACTATGAAAAAGAGAAACCGCCGGTTGAGATTCCCATACCCAAGAAGGGGTACGACCGCACGAAGGTCTTCAACGCTTAGGGGCGGTAGTTAGAACGTATGGCTGGCCAACGCATTGAATTGCCGCAGTACTCGATGTTCGCCAAGACCCCGGTCTACGGTCTGGGCGGCGATCTGGTTGTCTTTGGTCTTATGCAACCGGCAGTCGTGCCGAACGCCTCCGACGAGCTTTGGCCCATGCCGTCCGCCGGAGTGCCGCGTCTTGACCTGATGGCTGACGATTTTTACGGCACGCCGCAGCTTTGGTGGGTTCTTGCCAGTGTAAACAACATACTCGACCCGCTGGTCAGCGTGCCGGAAGGAACTAAGATTCGAGTGCCGACCAAAGATCGCCTTGCCGCCGAGGGAATCCTGAATGTCTAATCCAGCCACAGATGACATTGATCCCGTCGGCTACCTCCACAGCACGATGGACCCGAATGTCGTGCTCAAGGAGCTTGGCTTCCGATTCGAGGGCACGAGCACGCTGGGCAAGGACCACTGGCTCAAGCCCGCCGGGCGCGGCATCTGGCATTCGGTCATTGTAGACAAAGAGCACCCGGATAACGTGAACTACCGGCAGGTGCGTGTGAAGGGCCGAACCGTGCTCGACAAAGAGTTTCAGGTCATCCGCCATCTGGACGTGCCCGTCAGCGAGGTCCGCCGCGTCCTGATGAAATGGACCAACGAGGCTCTGGATGTCGTTCATCACCTGCTGGACGCCAACCCCGATGCGTTCGACCCCCGCGCCGACCTTGAGCGCCTGATCCCCAACCGGTGCCCGGAATGCGGCAGCACCAACGTCAGCGAGGCAGACGACGAGGGGCTGATCGACTGCTTTGACTGCGGCATCTGGTTCAACCCGCTTCACCCCAGCAACTCGCCCACGGTCCCCGGCAATTACCCGCCGCGCCAGACCGAAAGCCTCGAAGACGAAATCGGCGACATCAAAGCCTACGCCATGCAGCACGGGATGCCCCCGCGCATCTGCATCACCTACAGCCGCACCACGCCGGAAAGCGTGGAGCAGGGCGACTACAGCGAGAGCGGCTGGGAGGATGAGGAAGGCGTGAGCATGGCCCCGGACGAGTTCGACAAAGAGGAAGGGCTGACCGCCGTGGACCTCGCCGTGAAGTTTCTGCGCAACGAGGGCGCTTACGACAGTTCCTCCAGCGCGTTCCACCCCGGCGTCTGGTACTCAACCGAGTGGAGCACGACTGACTATCGAACCGGAGAGCAGGAGGAACGCAACTTCCACTTGGTCGGCTTCACCGAAGAACAAGAAAAAGAAGTGTGGGAGAAATTCCACCAACGACAATGATTTATGGCCTATCTCACTGAAAGCACGCTAAACAACATCATCGACCATCCGATTGCGCTGTCCTCGACCGACCTGCGCATGGGCGACTGGGTGGTGGTTTCGGTTATTCGGATCGTCACGCCCATGCGGCTGACGTACCGGCTGTGCAACATTTCGATCTCGGCGTCGTCAGTGGACACAAGCCTCATCAGCAGCGGCAACAAGATTTACGGCAACAACGGCCTCGCCTTCCTGACCCTGCGGCGCAACTACATCAGCGGCAATCCGGGCGAAGCGGGCGGACTGGATTCGCTGGTTGCCTACGGCCTTGGCGTGTATTCCCGCGACATCACGCAGCCGGTCATCGTCACGACGCCGGGCATCTACTCGTGGATCATTGCCAACAATATGCAGCCCTCCACGGACGCCAGCCCGGTCATTCCGACCTCAACCTCCATCGACTTCCGGCTGTCTGTCACCGGGTCTGCCCGCCTCGAACTGGACAACACATGAACGGCTATGTAACCACCAACCGCTTCCCACGCATCTGGGATGTACCGTTCAACTTCGGCCAAACCGAAGTGAGACGCGGCAAAAATCTCGTCATCGCGGCGTTTGAACTGGCGGTCAACCAGCGCATCGAGCTTCGAGACATGACCGTGGCGCTCATCACCATTTTGACGCCCAACGCGGTGCCCATTTACCTGAACACGGCAATGGAGCTTTGCAGCGCGGGCCTTTACCGGGGAACGATGCTCACCGGCCCAATCGCCTACGCCGCCTTCACGGAGCAGGCCGTCTCGGTCAACGCCTTTTACCGCTGCGTGATTGCTTCGCCCGGCACCTATCAGTTCATCGTGAGCAACAATACCTCGAACGTGGACCTGTCCGTGGCGGTCAGCGGGTCATTCAAGTTCTACTACTGATATGGGAAACCAGCTTGAAAGCGCATTAGTCATCGCGCTGCGCGACACGATCAAATGGGAGTCCGCCGTGGAGGCTTCTGCCAGCGGCACGCTGCCGCCGGTCGCGCCCGACCTGCCCTTTGACGCCAGAGTCTATCAGGACCGCGACCGCTGGCTGGCTTACCGCGACCTGATTCTAACCGCTGCCGTCGTCGAGGTTTCCATTCAGGTTGGCGACGTATGGAACTACTCCACTATCAAGCCCAAGCTGCAAGGCCCGGCTCCCTTCACGCTGCCTTTCGTCGGCACCGAGGCCGGAACGCTCAGCACGCAGGTCCGGCACGTCACCAACGTCAGCATTCCCTACGACGCCGCCCGCTATGCCGACGCGGACCTCTACGGGCGCGACTCGATTGTTTACGAGTGCCTGTCGCGGGCCTGCTCGGCAACCTTCGTTGATCCGTCAATCCCGCTCAGCGACAGTACCGGTACCACCATCCCCAACACATCCATCTGGTCGCTGGCCGAGGGCACCGAAGTCCGGGCTGACATCAACCCGGTCCTGCCGCTCAACCGCGACTTGTTCAAAACCCCCGACCGCAATCTGGCCGACCGCGACAACCAGCTTGCCGCCTACACCGCCCAGTTGGTGCAGGTATTGAAGAACCCCTTTGAGCACGCCTCGCGCCTCTACGTTCAGGTGGAAGCCTACGGCACGATGCAGCGCGAAGCGGACGTGTACGCGCTCACCAGCAGCGGCACCGAACGCATTTTCCAAACGGAACCGGCGATCCCCGGCGGCAACCGGATTGTTTACAACACCAACACCAAGACGCTTCAATGGACCCGCGAGCGCGTGGACGAGGTTCACGTGCCCCAGCTATATGCGATGGTCATTCCGGGCATCGAGTTCGGCCAGCTAGTGGAAACTGTGGCGGCAGTGCCGGAACAGAAAGACGCCCAGTACTGGCGCGGCAAGGCGGGCCAGCTTAAACCTGACGGCGTGCGCCTGCTGGACACGGATGTTTACCTGACCACGACCAACACCGACGCGGTGGACGGCGGCGTCATGCAGTACGGCAGCGCCAGCTTCACCGTGCCGGATGTGATGACGTTTTCAATGGGCGGCAGCCTGAGCGGCGGCAATTACCGGGTCAGCGTGCTCACCAAGCCCAACAACCTCGTGGAAATCGCCGGAGCGCAAAACAACTCGATCACGGGCGGCATCGCAGGCGGCGCGACTTTTGACATCAACGTGCCGAGCGGCAGCATTCAGGAAAAGACCTACCTTGTCGTGGGCGGCAACGGTATTGTTTACAACGGCAGTCCTTATTTGCCCGGCGACACCTTCAACGGCGTAACCGGCGTCACAAACTACACCAC
>Ga0316625_100000043_pt1 | contig 17237 bp, 22 predicted proteins | sample OWC_Aug_T1_C1_D1_FD_207655 | JGI IMG/M metagenome (GOLD analysis project Ga0316625, IMG submission 207655) | Wetland soil microbial communities from Old Woman Creek delta, Ohio, United States - OWC_Aug_T1_C1_D1_A | ecosystem: Environmental > Terrestrial > Soil > Wetlands | place: USA: Ohio... | reverse complement strand
CGGCCCGCAGCTTCATGCCTCCGTCCTCGATCAGGATACCGTATTCGCCGTCCAAACCTTCGGCGCCGTTCGAGATATAGACGGTATCACCAAGTTTGAACGGAGTGTCCTCCCCTGCGTTTATTTGCAAGGCAGAGTCGATAGCTTCGGGGTTGCCCTTTGTGTAGGTCTCTGGATCATTGCCCATGAACTCAGTGTTGGTCCAGAACACGGGGCGGTTCAAGCTGTACGTCCAACTGGAGACGAAGACGCCTTTCGACTGAGGGCTGAAGTGCAGTGCCGTCTTGAAAATATCGACCGTCATCCCTCGGACGACATTGGCGCACTCGGCCTCGAGTTCGGCGAAAGCCAGATCGAGCCCGTCCCACGTGGACTTAGCCATGTCGCGCCACCTTGCACACCCACACGCCCGTCTCACTCATGACGGAATCAATCTGGAAATCTCCGTCTGACAGGACAATAATGGCTCCAAGATTGGGCGTTGCCGCCGACTTGGCAATCACAACCTGCTGGTCTTCAGGCTTGAAGGTCGGCGAGACGGCGTCGCGGTACTCGAACAAGGATTGCCACCGCAGCCGCAGCACCCTGACGGACGTGTTGGTTGTCGCCATCGTCTCGTTGATCGGGTCCCACGTGCCGTTCTTCAGCGTGGCCGTTTCAACGGCGGGCTCAGGGACTTCATCACAAGTCAGAATGTTGGTGCCGGCCACCCCCTGAGTGACCTTGCGCACAATGTGATACGTGCCACCATAGAGAACGATGTTGGTGACGGCAGGCGTTTCTGCCAGGGCGAGGTGAAGGTGGCTCACCCCAACCATGTCGGAAGATTCGTCGATCTCCTTGCTGTCTTTCACCCAGGCCTTCCCCATCCACGCGGAGGTTCCAGCGGTGTTCTCGCAAACCTTCTGAAGGCTGGCGTAGGTGGCAAGGTGCGTCGCTTCGTGCGCAATGACCTTTCGGCGAATGATCCGACCAAGGGCGGAGTCGATAAACCCGTGCCCCATGATGAACCTGACACCGTGCACCTCGACGATCCCCCTCGAGGGAAGGCTCAATGCAGGGTCCATCTCGATGATGCGGCGTTCCGCGCTCTCCGAGTCCCGCTTGCTGTCGTCGTACAGCCCCAACTGCGCGTTGAACAAGAACGCGCCAGTGTAGCCGTCATTGCACGGCATCATGTTGAAGTGGAGGGCGGCGTCGTGGAGGCGCACGGTTAAGGGTTGCTTTCCCCAGAGAGCGCGTACTTGAACATCTCCCGCGCTTGCTCTGCGGTAAACAAGTTGGTGCCAACCGGCCACCAACTAGGCTCATCGTATGGCTTCGTCGGTTTGAACGAGATGCCTGCATCCGGGCTGAAGTCCTTCGGCAGTTTCCAGCCAAGGAATCGACTCACAGCCTTGCCAATCTGATCTTCACTCATGAGCATTCTGCCTTAATCAGGTGCCGGTAACTGGGTCGCTGCTGGGGGCAGCGACAACAAAATAGGGCCGGGGGGTTGTGGACGGCGCACTCCCCGAGTTGTTGGCAGCGAGAGCCGCCTCGAGCCTTGACTTATACTTGCCGTAACTCTGCTCAACCCGCTTGATGACTTCCTTGTACGGGCTGTCGGCATAGCGTGAGAACGCGGCCTTCCCGTCAGTGATGTCCTTGGGGCTAAACAGTGGCAGGGAAGTGGCAGCTTGGTAAGCCACCGCGTAGGTTGCAAACAGGCGGGTCGCCTGGAGAAACCGATCCTGTACAGCCGTCCTGCTCGACAGCGCAGCAACCGTGGCATAGTCGGATTCAAGGGACAACGATATGTCCTCGAACTCCGTCGTTAGATTCAACTCATACAACGAGAGCGAGAGCGTGGCGTCCAGAATTTCGTCGGAAGATACGCCAAGGGCGGCACGGATGTCGTCGTAGGTTGTATATGAGAGGAGAGCCACGGTATAGGCGTCCTTACACTACAACGATCTTGCCGGCGTCGATCTGCGCTTGAAGCCACGAGTCGATCTCGGGAACCTCAGTATCGCCATCAAGCACCTGATTGGTCAGCATGTGCACCATAACCCCGTGAACAGGCCGCACCTGGACTTTCTTTGCTTCCTGCTTGGGGGATTCAACCTTGGAGGCTCTTTGAGCCTTGGGGACTTTGACGTCATCGGTCATGGGTTCGCCTTTCAGTGAGAGGTTCACGCGACATTAACAGAGATTGGAAAATGCTGCAATAAAAAGCCCCTCCGAAGAGGGGCTTTTGTCACTTGCCCTGCGCTTACGCGTAGGTCAGTACCTCGAACGCATCGTTGTACAGGCGGCGGGAGACCGTGCCGTAGTCGAAGCGCATCGCCGAGGCGCGGCGGAGGACGAAGTCTTCCTGAGCCTGGTACGAGGCATTGGTCGAGGTGACCCGCTGGATGGCGTACATGGAGTCGATACCCATGATCGTCTTGGCAGGCCAGTTCGCGTCGTCGGTGATGAACACTTCGACTTCGGCATCCCACGACGGGTTCATGACGACTTCGTTGGTGTTGATGCGGACGGACGTGCCGTTGTCGCCGACAATCACCGGACGGCCAGAGCGCTGCTGGATCGCCATCGCGCCGTTGATGTCGGTAACGACATGGCTGATGCGACGCTTCTTGCTGTTGCCGTACAGCCACAGCATCCAGGCAAGCTGGGTGATGCCGGCAGTGGCCAGTGCGTCGAGGCTGGAAGCGGTCTTGACCTTGTTCGCAATACCGGACAGGGCGCCCTGACCAACGTCGGCGTCACCGTTCAGCATGGCAAGCAAGTTCTGGTTGGCGCGTTCGTTGCGCTCGACAGCCGCTTGGCGGGCAATCGACAGAGCGATGAAGTCCAGGTTCAGGTACTTGGTGGCCTGCTCGGACCACTCGATGCCCATTGCGAAGGTCGGCACACGCAGCGACTTCTCGCTGGTGGTCAGCGTCAGCATATTGACCGGCTTGGCCAGTTGCGACGTGACTTGCGAGCGACCCTTTTCCGGGCCCGAGAAGTTGGCTTCCGGCCACAGATACCACTCGTCAGCGATGACGGTGTCCATTGCGATCATGGAGTCGAACGCATTGGCGTTCATCTGCAGATCGGCAACCAGCTTGTCTTCCACCAGAGCGCCGATGGCCGGCATCAGGAGGACACGAGCTTGGGAGGTCGGGGTGCGAACGACAGCATTCGCTTCGACTGTCGGACGGCCATTCAGGACGGCGTCGAGCGACGGCGACTTGATGCCGTAGGGGCGCGAACCCTGCAGGACGATGCCTTCGGACGCGCACAGTTGGGAGAACGAGTCGCCGTACTTGGCGGCGTCGGTGCTGTACGCCTGATTGGCGTAGTCGCGGACGGAAAGGTTGGCTTCCTTCGCAGGCTTGACGAGGTTGTCAAGGGACACCTCAACTTGCTGGCGGCTGCCGGTGTGGTCAATAAACGATGCCATTTCTGTTTCTCCTGGGGTTAGCCGTTGACGCGCTCGACAACTGCGGTTTGACCGACAGCGGTGGTGCCGTCGAGGGACACAACACGCCAGGCGAAGTACATGCCCGTCTGGGTGGTTGCCTTGCAGACCTTCGGGTAGCCGGCGACCGACGTGCCCTTGGCGGTGGCGGTGCCTGCGACGACATAGTCGCCAACAGCGATCACGCCAGTGCCCGCAGTGGCTTGCAGGCCATCGAGCATGACACGGTGACGTCCTTCGGACATGACCGAGCCAATCGAAAAGTCGTCGGCGGTGTAGGTTTCGACGGCGGTGATGAAGCCCTCGATCTGGTCACCAGCGGCGCACAGGTTGTACTGGGAGTCACCAACGAGCTTGACAGGCTTGCCAATCTCGACGTCGGTAACATAATTCGCGGAACCGGAGCCAGCGCCAAGACGGGCGGTAATGACCTCGGTATCCACAAGCGGTTGCATTTTGAACTTAGCCATGTTTAGCTCCTCACTTCACGTAACGGGCCGCGTTGACACGTGCAAGGTGTCGCGGATCAACTTGCGGCGGGTTTGCTTCGGAACTGGCTGCGTCTACCGCTGCGACACCCCCAGCCTTGAACGTCTTCATGAACACATCCGCAGTCTCCGAGTATTCGGCCAGGAGTTCCTGAGCCGAAAGCGCGGAAAGATCGACATTGGAGGCGCCCATGCTGACTTTCATACCTGCAACGGCCTTCCGAACGATGTCGGCCAGCCCGTTGTGCGTTGCCTCGATAGAGGCAGTCTTGTCCTTGAGACCCTTCAACTCGATGTTGAGGTTGAGAATCTCGGAATCCTTTTCCTTGACCTGCGTCTGCAGGAAGGAAACGACCGAAACGGAGGCAGCCGGTTCGGGCGCCTCGGGTTCGGGTACTTCGGTAGCTGCTGCGGGAGTTGCCGCCTCGGCAGCAGCCTCGGCAGTAGCCTCGGCAGCAGCGTCCGGAGGAACGACCACTTCACCTGGAACCACCGGGTCAGCGGAGGCCTCGATGTCGAGCCCTGCGGCTAGTGCGGTGATGTTGGCGTCAGTTAGCGCTCTCTTGCCCATGTCAATACCTCGTTGGTAATTTCCCAAATTGTTATAGGAATGCTTCTCATTGTCAAGCAATTTTGCTGACACCTTGTTTACCGCTGAATCAAAGGTTTCGATTCCGTCGACCAGGCCAGCCCCAAGGGCCTCCTTGCCGAAGAACTCTCGTCCTTGAGCCATGTTCGCATCGCACAGGGCGACAGTGGTCCCACGGCAGTCCGCGACGTGCTCGAGAAACACGTTGTAGGCTGCATTCAGTTGGTTCTGGAGTTGCACCTTCGCCTTGTCGGAGAGAGGCTCGAGCGCGTTGGCCAAGGCTTTGTATTCGCCGGCACGCATCACGGTTACGCCGACGCCTTCGTCCTTCAGCGCCTTGCTGTACTCCATGTGCGTCGCAATGACCCCAATGGAGCCAACGGTGCTGACGTTGCTCGAATACACCTCACGAGCAGAACAGCCAAGCCAGTAAGCCGCAGAGCACATCGCCCCATCGCTGAAGGTGTAGACCGGCTTGACGCTGCCGTCGATGAGTTTGATCAGGTTGCCGACGTCAGCGACACCGCTGACTGCGCCACCGCCCGAGTCGATGTCAAGCATGATGGCTTTGACCTCGGGCTGGTTGGCCGCGTACATGAGGCTGCGGCGAATATCGGCGTAGCTGGTGACGCCGAAGAAGCGGTTCATCCAGGAGTCGCGGTTGGTCAGCGAGCCCTTGATGGCAACGATGCCGATGTCGCCTTGAACGGAGTAGTTGAACGGGACCTCGTCATCTTCCTCCTCCTCGTCTTTGAAGCCGCCAGCCATCAGCCGGTCGTGGGCTTCCATCGCCAACGAAAGGCTGTGCTCGGTGCCGGCCCACAAAACTTCGGGGAAGGTGTTCTTGGTGCCCATGTCTGCTCTCCATTCTTGCGACTGCTTATACCATCGCTTTCTGCTTTCCGCAAGCGTCAGTCTTTTACTTCTACCGTGACCCATTCTCCCCTCCCTTTCCATCCTGGCATCTCGATGTAGGACTGGAACTGCCACTTGCCGGCGACATTGACGTCCCCGTCCAGAAGCACGTACCGGATAAAGTTGGTTCCGCTCAAAGCAGCCACCCACTCCTTGAGCGCCCCGTTCGGGTTGCGGGAGCGAACCTTCATGACAGTCGCGGTGGAAATGTTGACGCCGCAGTCGAGAAGCAACTCGGTGCCGATGTCGTTTTTGTAGATGACGCTCATGGGTAGTTCCTTTAGCCGCAGTATTCTTCTAGGTCAATATACGAACACACGGTCAGAGTTTTGGCAATCGGGCTCGCTTCCGTGAGTTGCTTGGTCACCTCTGAAGCTAATGCGTGCGCAGTCACCACGACAGATTGCAGGGACACGTTCTTCGTCAGGGGAGATGAGACAGTAATCACTTCCATCAAAACACCTTCGATGTGAGCACAATGGTTTGTCGAACATGCGATTTTAGCCTCAAGACGTAACGACAGACCACCTCTCCAAAGCTGTAGCCCCACCACTTTCCGTGGCTGTGCCCGAGGTGTTTGCCAAAATAACCGCTCATGTCGGGTCCAGCGCCGTGACGTTGCGAGCGCCGGCTGCATAGGTGGCCAACACGCGATCCTTCGTGCCATCGACGCTCTTGAATGCCATGCTCGACCCTTCAAGGCCTGTGGCATCCCCCGACGTGACAGCGAGAACGATTCTCAACACGTCCTGCAAAGTCAGCCCACCCTCGATGAGGGCAGCGATGGTGGCAGCGGCGTTGTCTGCCGCAGACGGGACACTTGGGAACGAAGAAGTCAGGGTGCGGGTGCTGTGCACCCAGACTTCAGTCGCAATATCCGCCGCAGTGACGACGTCAATCGCAGACAAGTGGCAAGAGTCGATGTAGAGGTCGTGCGTCGCGCTGTAGCTTGTGACGTTATGCACAAGCCTGACCTTCACCTCGTTCCCGTTCGCACGGTCGATGTGCTGCTCGGTGTAGTCGTGAGAATACTCTGCGTCGGAGCTTCCGTTCGGAATGAAAGTCTCGTGCGTCTGCTCCCAGGCGAGAGCCTCGACGTTCCAAATCCACAGGTCGATATAGTGCGAACTTCCCTTGCCGTCGTAGTGCCCGAACAGGGTGAAGTTTCCAGGGCGGTGCTCTGCGCTTGCAAGGTTGAACACGAGTTCAACCGTGAGGCCTTGTGCCGACTCGGTTATCGTCCAGTAGTTTCCATCCCTGACGAGGGTGTTGGCTATGGTGCCGGCGCCCAAGTCGCCTGCGATGATCGACCCGCTCGTGTAGTTCATGAGCACCGTTGCCGCACTCGCCTGGATGTCTGCTGCGGTTGCAAGTTCCTCGCCGAAGCTGCCTGATGCCTTGTGTGCAGACATTGGCTCGTCCCAGACCCCGTCCACGATAATGTCTGCGTTTGTCAGTGCGCGTTGAGCATACGTCCACACCTCTGCCGCCGTCGCCCCGCTGCCTCCCGCCGTATTCACGGACTGCAACCCCGCCGAGTTCGCCGGAATCACGGACACGTTGTTCGGGTTCAGCACGTCAAGCAGGTTGTTGTTCATGCCGCCGACGAGTTTGACCTGATACGTGCCATCCTCGAACGTCACCGTGTAGGGCGCCAGGACCGACAGGGCGCGTGCGTAGGTGACGCCGGAAATGGTGACCGAAGTGTTGTGGCTGAACCCGTTCGGCAGCGCAACGCCTGCCTCGCTGTCGAGGTAGTCCGCGAACTCGCGCATGAAGGCGTACTCGTCGTAACTCCGAATCTCGTAGCCGGTGGCCGCATTGGTGCTCACGAAGGTCGTGTCCGACTTCGGGATCGTAATAACATAGGTGGCGTGGTTGACTTGGATTGCCATTATTCGTCGCTCTGCATGAGGGCTGTTACATCCAGGCCACCCGCACCAACCGTGGCACTGATGTCGTAGGGCTTATAGAGTGTGCCAAGGGCTACCGTCGCTCGCCGTACCGTTCCTGTCACCGCAGAGCCGACATAGGTGGTTGAGCCTGACAGCACACCGGATGCGTTGGTAACGCCCTCGAGCACAAGATTGCTACCAGACGTGGTCACGATACGAACCCGTGCGTTCTGGATGACGGCCAACGTCTTGCTATCCTTGACTGTTACGGTCACCGTCACGGCGTTGTTGATCGTCGTTGTCGCACTCGTACCGTTCTTGTACGTCGGCGTCGAACCCCCACCGGAGATGTTGATCGTTACTGCACCACCGGAGTCGTTGAGGATCGCCGCGCCCGTCGAACCGTCTGCGCCGTACCCATTGAAGATGTTGCCAGAGAAGTTGTAGGTTCCAGGCGTCGTGATGCGAATAGCGTGACCGCCTCCGCCAGTGAAGGTGTTGCCTGTGAAGATCGACGGGTCAGCAACCGAGCACCAGTAGTTACCGGCAGTGACCGTCGACGTGTTGATCGTGCAGTAGTCGATGTTCGTGCTGGCATTAGACGTCATGCTGTTGTTCGTCGCCGGCATTCCCTTGATCGCGCTGTAGGTCAAGGTGAGGTTGCTGACGTCCAACGTGCCGTAGCCGTTGATAGTCAGCTCGGTGATCGTGATCGCTCGTCCAAGGAAGATCGTTCCAGCCCCGATGACCGATGTGCCGCTGAAGTCATAACTGGCGCTTGTAGAAGCGGAAGCATGAAGGCCCCACTTGAACTTGTTGGCGGATGAAATGACAGAGTTCTTATGCTTAATCGTATCTGTTGCGCCAGGGTAGTAGCTGATGCCTACCGAGTCGTCGATACCGTTGTAATACACGGTCTTCTTGGACACGTTGCGACGTTCAGGGAATTCGATAGCCGTTGCGTCAAGGTTCAGATATACGGGGTTTGTACCACCATCACCAAACTGCAACTCCTGAAGACAGAGTAGCTGGTTGGCGCCCTGCTTGATTGTCGACAGCCTCTCTTTAGCTGTAGCTGCAACAGCCAGGATGCCCGCAATGCCCACTGGTTCAGAAGCGTTGCCGCCAGCAACCGTGACAACCCCCATCTTCCAGACAAGGCCAACACCAACCTGTGAGGTCAGGGCGCCGAGGCCTCCAACCCAATAGCCTACGTTTCGGACATCTGAGTTCGACAGGGTTCCTGCCGAGGCTATATGGTCTGTGTTGGCGATGTTGACGATGACAGGGATAACTGAGCCTGGTGCGAACGGAGCGTCTGCGCCGTGTACCTGCCAAATCTTGTAGTTTGTGGAAGCTGTCGTTCCAGAACGCAGGCCCATCCAGCATCCACGGAAGCCCACGACAGGAGCGAGTCGCTGGTTGTTGGCCGGCGTCGCAGCGCGGAGGTGGGACAGGATGTTTGCGTTGCCGAGGTTGTAGCGGGTCGACCCGAGTAGGTGCTGCGCCCCGGACATATAGGCGGAGGCTGCGTTGGTCAGACCGTTCATGGAGTGGTACGAGTTGATGCCCACGTCGGCCACCGCTGCCACCGTCGCGTCACCAATCGTCCGTGCAGAGCCGTTGACAGTGATCGAGGTGCCGAAACCTGCCGTATCTGCCGTCGCCGCCATGCCTGTGTTGCCGTCGAACGCCGCTGTACCGGAGTTGTGCTCGAGTAGTACCGAAGTGTCCTGCGCTAGGTACGGAGGAATCACCGTTGCACCACCGGAGGGCGGTGCAATCTGGATTGCTGCCATCGAACCAACCCCATACGTCGCAAAGGCGGGGTTGACCGCATAAGCCGCAGGCGTGGCGCCGGTAGCCTTCTGGAAAATCCAGCCCACCGACATACCTTCGGAAGTACCGTCAACAACCAGCAGTTGTTGTGTCTTCTCACCTTCAATGCAGGACACACCAAGCGGCGGAGCCGAGGTGGATGAGCCGCCCGCACTGTAGAAGTACAGAACCAAAGCATCTGCCACGTTTGTCGTAATAGATGGCAGGGTGTGACGGGATGCTGCTGTATGCGTAGCTACGCTGATGAGTGGGGTAGCGCCGAATGGTGTGCTCGTGTTGACGTCACGGATGGACACCATTGCTGCGACGTTTGTGTCTGCAGAAGAGTTTGTGACCGTAACGTCGGTTTCCGTGGCTCCAGCAATCTTCCAGAAGCACGTCGAGGTGACTGTGTTCTGGGATGGAAAGTTGGTGACAAGGGTCCAACCTGCAGGCGTCGTGTAGGTCACCGCCGCGTCGTGAGCGCAGAAGATCAACAGCAGGTCGTTCTGAACGTAGTCGCACACCGGCACCGAAATGGTGGTGGAGGATGCTACATAAGAGGTTGAGAAGTCACGGATTGCAGGCATTATCCGACCGCTTTCTCGATGACAACGACCTTGGTCACGCCTCCTGCAGTAATCTTGGTCAGTTCGATGGTCGCCTCCACGTTGACGCACGCAGCTACCGGCGTACTTGCCGGTAGTTGCGTGAGCAGTTCAGAGACAGCCTGCGACAACTCTTGCAGCGTCATGGGTTAGCCTTATGCGTCAGACACCGAAGAGATCGTCGCGCTACCGCCCGTTGAACCAAGTGCTCCGGTAGTCTTCGCCGGCTTGATCGACAGAGCGTAATTGTCGCCGGCCAAGCCGCCGTAGCGGGCCTCGATGAACAAGGTTTGCGGGGCCGACTGGATGGTGTTGAAGCTGACTGTGTTCGGGGTCACACCAATCGTGCCGGCGCCTGGATCGGGAACAACCTGATCGACGTAGGCAATGTAGACGTTGGCGCCAATTGCCGCCGTGTTCGTGCTGAAGTTGTGCGAAGTGATCGTGAACGTCCGCGTCCCAGTGTTGACCGCCGAGTACGGGTGGCTGGAGTAGACCCCGTTCGCCCGCTGGATGCGGATGGTGCCGGTAGCCGGCGTGTTGGCCGGGATGGCTTCATCCACCTGGACCGCCGTGACCGCCGCACCGTTGAGCAGGGCGGTGTTGGAAAGTTGGGTCTCAAGCAGTCCGCCAGAACCGTTCTCCGGTCCAACCAGCACACGCCAGCCGTACTTCAGGCCCGACACGGTGAATGATACGTTGTTCGGAGGGTTGCGGGTGACGCCATCCAGAGCAGTGAACTTGTCCGCCACCGCCATGTCGGCGTACTCGAGCGCAAAGCCGAAGGCGCCCACAAGCGAGGAGCCGGTCGACGCGCCGCAGAACGGGGCCGAGATGGGCTTCTCGACGCCTGCCGAGGCAGTGGTCGCGCTGACTGCACCCTGCGTCACCGTCATCGCGCTGCCCGGAGCAACGCCGGTCAGCAGTTGGATGTACAGGATGTGATCGGTCGAGTCGTTGCAGAGAATCTGGCCGGTGCCTGCGGTGCCGCCCGTACCCCACGACAGCGGGGTGGCGCCGCCCTGGACGAAACTGCCGCCCGTGGGCGTACCAATATCGACCGAGTGCGTGATGCCACGGAAGCGTTCGCCTGGGATGCCGTACAGGGTGGTCGTTTCGCCGTTGCGGGTGATGTACTTCATCCGCTCGTAGAACTGGTTGATCGTGTAGGTCGAGCGGTTCCACTCGGAATAGTATTCCTCGACGGAGCCGTTGTTGTCGACGTCGATCTGCTTGTAGCCAGAGGTCGTGTTGCTGATGGTGGTCCAGGCCGCCACCGTGGCAAACGCCGTGGCGTTGTTCAGGTCGGTCGCGTAAGTCAGCGGCACGACGTTGACGCCTCGGCCAAGGGACGGGATGCGGAACTCGGAGAAGGTCTTGCCTTCCTCGCGGGTCGTGAAAATCAGCGCACCATTGTCGATGACCGCGCCTGCCGACTTGGTCTTGACCATGAACCGCATCGCCACGCCGTTAGCGGGGTCAGGGTTCAAGCCGGCGAAGGACTCGCCGTTCGGAGTCGTATTCCAGAACTTCGTAGCCAGCACTGCGTTGTTCTGGATCACGTTGACGATCACGCCACGGTTCGCAACCACGCTGACGCCGTCGTAGATGTCCTCGCCGCCTGCCGGGTTCTGGATGATCGAGCCGCCGTAGATGTACTCGGACGCCTTGTTCGTGTGGGCGTCGTCGAGAAAAGCCAGGTTCAGCAGTTCGATGATGGTCGTGAATTTCTTGTCGGACGGGTTGAGCTTGGTGATGTCCATGAGGTCATCACCGGCAGCCGCCGCGTCATCCGCAAGGTCTTGCAACCAACGGTGCAGTTCGTAGACCGAAACGTAGTTGGCGCCGGCTGCGCCATGAACAGGTCCCGTGTAGCGAACGCCACGAGAGGCGGTAAATTCCCATTTGCTTGCGTCAAGTGCCATTTGCTCACCTCAAAAGGTATAGTGTTGCTGCAGTATTCGTAATCGTACTCTTTTCTCAGGGAAGAGTTTGCCCTTTGTCGCCTACCCGAGAACCGCCCGGAAAGCGCTGCCAAGGAAGTACCACGCCAGCCCCCACCCCGCCAAAGCTACCCACGCCCTCTTCGGGAGGTACTCCATCCGCATCGTCATGAACGTGGGGTCAGTAAGGTAGGTCATGGAAGCACCTTGTGCGCTTTGGCCACATCAGCTTCGGTCAAGATTTTATCTTGAGTTATGTGCTGCTGCAGTAGCACGTTCATTTTCACCATCTCATCCATCGTGGTCTTCGCCTGGTAGCCAAATACCGACCAGAAGACACTCACAGCAGCAACGAAGCCGACCGCAGACCAAATCGCCTTGTCGTAGGACTTGTGCGCCTGTTCGTTTTCGGCTGATCGGGCAGCCTCAGCGTTCTCGACCTTCTGGATCGCCTCGAACGCACGCTGAATCGCGCTGTTGCTGTTGGTGTGCGAGGCCTCAAGAACGGCGAGCCTCTCCAGCCGCTCGTTGTTCCTCTGCATCGACTGGGTTAGCTCACGCACCGCCTCGGTCAGCGTCTTGACCTCTGACTTGAGTGTGGCAATCTGGACGACTTCTTCGCTCATGTTCGATCCTGCTTTTTGATTGCTTTGGAAATGTGCTCGACCGACTCAAGCAACAGCACGCGGGCAGCGGCAAGCTCGAACATCGGACGCTTGGCGACCCGCTCCTCAAAGTCAAAGTCGTCGATGCTGCCGGGCATGACCTGGACGTCGGAACGCTCCGCCTCAAGCAGCACGGTAAGCTGGCTCATGGCCGCTTCGATGGTCATGCCAAGCTGCTCAAGCGCCGCCCCGCGTGCCTCGTTCATGCCTTTTCTCCGTAATGCACCCCACCAAACACACGCACCGCCGACCACATCAGGAAGCGCTCGACGGCGGACAGCTTGGTGCTGGCCTTCATGGCTTCTGAAAACACATCGTCAGCCAACTTGCGCGGCACGATTCCGACATGATACAGGTAGTCATGCACCGTGGCAGGCGCGTGCGCCTTGTCACCGAACAGCAAATAAATGACCGGCAGGCGCAGAACCGAGGCAAAGTCGGTCTTGAAGCCCGCTGGTACGGTGATCGTCATCACCGCGCAATCGGACTCGTAGACCAGAGGTTCAGTCAGTTCCCATAGACCGCGCCCACCGGCAAAATCTGGATCAAGGTTCGTCGCAGCGAGGCGTGACAGGAATTTAGCCACGGTAGTTGTCCTCTAAATAAGGCACTTGATCGTCAGGGCTGGCGTAACCGCTGGCCACCCCGTCGCTTCCTCGATCTGGTTCTCCAGTTGCTCCGCCTCCGCCTCCGTCAGGCTCGGGATCAGATCGTCCGTCTGGTAGAACGTCACGCCGAGACGGCAATCCGATACGCGAGGTCGAGACGAGGGTGGCAACCCCCATGAACAGCCCGCCAACCATGCCGATAACAAGAGCAATGGCATTGATCTCTTCAGGCGTAAGCGGGATTTCGATGCCGAAGGCCTTGGCAATGCCAAGGGCGGCACTGAGCAAGGCGACAATGGCGGCAGTCCGCACCTGGGCTCGTTTCCATGTCTCGGCATTGGCTAACTCCTTGCCCGCCCGCATCGCCGAAAAGATGTCGGTGACGATCATCTCAATGCGCCGCAGCAATCGCAACCTGAGCGACGGTCAGTGCGATGATTGCCACTTCCTTGTCGTTAGGTTTCATGTCGGATTCGGCAATGGCGCCAACGAGGGCTGGAATGGCTTTTTCGGACAGCGCCCGCAGATCAGGGATCGAGGCCGGAACGTCCATGTTGCAGGCATTGGCGATGTACGGTTCGGCGTAGTTCAAGGCTTCCAGCGTTTTCGGCTGGATCGCCGGATTGACCCTCAAGAGGGTGATTGCTGAACGAACCGGAGGACAAACCTTGGCAACTGTTGCCGCAATGTCGACCGGCTTGGATTCGCCAGTCGTCGTGCAAGCAGAAAGAACCAGAACGGAGAGAATCAGGGCAATCTTTTTCATGGTCACACCTCGTTGTCGTTAGCGGCATAGCGCAGGTTTTTTGCAACGCGCCGCGCCCACCCCTTGCCGTGTTTTGGCCAGGTGGAGAGGGCAGTGAAGAACTCAAGGCGCACCGCGTTGTACAGGAACAGTACATCAGACACCGGAATCTCGGACAGGCGCTTGCGGCTGATCGGGCCAAAATGCCCGTCGTCGGCGACGCCAATCGCCTGCTGCAGCTTGCGCAGCGCGGTCTGGATGCCGGAATTCACTGCGAAGTCGAAGGCCTCGAACTTGATCGACGGGTGGGCCTCCTCGCCGAGCGGCTGCCAGAAATCCTTGAGGTAGATCGCCTTGGCCATGTCAAGGGTCAGGTCCTTGATGTTCAGCATCGGATAGCTGCGCTTGGAGATGCCGTACTTGGTCTCGCCGCCGGGATCGTCCGGATCGTTTACGTAGCCCTTCTCGTGGTCGATCAGGCGATCAAAAGATTCTTCAAAGGTGAGCCTCATTTTCCGTACCCTCAACCGATGCGGATGACGTCAGCCATCGTGCCGTCCGCTTTCTTGTTGGTTCCCCGCGCCCCGCCCGTGGGCGTCTCAGGCGCGAGGTTCTGGTTCATCGTGCTGCCGTTGTTGGTTGCGCCATTATAGCCGCTCCCTGCGGGCTCCACCGTGGTATTTGGCCGGAACCCAGTACCCGACAAGCGTGGCGCCCCGGTTGCCGGCAACTTGCCGGTCAGGATGATCGACGCTTCCTCGTCGGACATGAAGCCAAGCGACAAGAGTTCGAGCACTCGGCTCTGCTTCATCGCCTTGAAGGACTCAACTTCGCTCTTGGGACGGAGGTCGATGTCCTCGTAGATGAACTCGGCGTAGCAATCGACGCCGTAGAGCCTCACCGCCAGGGTGAAAATACGGCTGTACAGTTCGTTGAGCTTCTTGCGGATCAGCCCATCCGCCGTCTTCATGTACAGCAGCACCTCGGCAGACGCGATATTGGCGCTGGTAGCGCCGTGGCCAAGGATTGTCGGCATGGCCTTGGTGCCCGTGGCCAGCTTGCTGTTGGCGATCCCCTGCAGCGCTTCCCACTCCCCGCTGAGGTTGGTGTTGCCGTGATCGAGAACGTCGACGCCGATGGTGTCGAAGAAGATCATGGCCTCTTCGGGCTTCAGCCCGCTGATTGCCGCCTCGATCTTCGAGATTTCCTGGGTCATGTACCCAGCCGAGGCATCCTGGTCGTTCTGATACTCGAGGGGCATGTTCTTGCGGAACTTTTCCTCGTTGATCGTGACGGAAATGCGCGGATGGATGGCCTTCTTGACGACACGGCGGAGGTCGTTCATGAACTCGGTCGAGAACAAGACGGGCTGCAGCGCCGATTCGATGGGGCTCGCCGAGTAGGGCTCAAGCAAATCCTGGTCGACCGCCGCGTAGAAGAAGGTGGGCACGTCGAGATCGACCTTGACGCCGCCGATTTCCTGCACCGGCTTGAGGCGCTTGCCCTTGTCGGTCGGGTAAAACTTGAGCGCTGTCGTCGATATGGGCTGCAGGCGTTCCGGCAACCGCGTCTTGTCAAGGACGAGTTCGACGCCGCACGACCCGTAGAGCATGAGTTCGCGGCCAAGGGACTCGGAAGTCGAGAGCAGCGAGTTGCGGTCGGCGTAACCTGCCGAGTAATCGGACAGGAAGTTCATGTTGGAGATGATCTGCTGCAGCAACTTGGTGCCGTCGGGGCTGACCGTCCCATCCATGTTGTACGCCACCGCCGTCCAGGTCTCCGTGATCGCGGTGCGCAGCGCGGCATTGACGGCGGCGCTGATGTCGGGCGAGGCAGCGGCGAAATCGCGGATGATGGTCCGCGTGTCGGTGCCGTAACGGTAGGTCAGGGCGTCCGTGTTCGCCAGCCGGCGATCCGTCAGCGTAAGTTGCTGTGTCTCCGACGGCGCCGCAGTTTTCAGGTACGGCGCGGTCGAGATTTGGCTTTTTGGCAAGCGCTTGGGTGGATCAGGAGGCGCCACCTCGGAGGCTGCCTCAAGGCGCGGGCGTTGAAGCAGGGAGCGGAGTTTATCGAACATGCGGAGCCTCGGCTGTATTGCCGAGGGTTATAGCAGAGGTTCAGTGTTTAGGCAAGGTTTGCCCCTCAATACTCCTGCCTGTTCTTGAACGTGAACACCGACGTCGTCGGCAGGATGATCGTGGGCCTTCCCACACCCTTGATCTTCGACGCGATGTACAGGTAGAGCATCGCGTGGTGGCTGTGATCCTCGCCCGTGTTCTTCTGCCAGGCGTAGGCCATGTCGCCGCTGTCGTTGTCGAACACCTTGATCCGCTTCATGTCGGTGTGGTGCTGGATGAAGAGTTCGTCAAGGGGGCAAGACCTGACCCGGAGGTGCCCCTCGCGGATGAAGTTCATGTACGCATCGAGGGCCCTGCTGCGATTGACATTCACCTGCCGCACGAAGGCCTGTCCGGAGTCAGGGTTCTCCTCCTTGTTGACGACGTTGTGGGTGAGAATGCTTTTCGATCTCATGTAGACGCTGGCGTAACAGGATGGGTCCTGGTCCTGAATCGACATGACGGTTTCGGCGTGGGGCCCGGAGTCGATGACGGTGCAGACGACGCGGTATTTCTGGCGTAGCTCGAAGTAACGCTCCTTGGCCTTGCCCATCGGCACCTGTTCCTTGAGCACGACGTAGATGTCGCCCCAGGCATCGACGGCGCCCACCATGAAGTGATAGACGTTGCCGACGTCGACGCCCATCACGTAGGCGACAGCGCTGCTGGCCTGGTCGTTGATGAACATCCCGTCGAAATCGCTGCGCAACAAGGTGGCTTCCTTGTCCTCGGCAGGCAGGCCAAGGTTGAAATTCTGGAAGTCCTGGATGCGGTCATACGTCGTGCTCGCCTTGATGAGGTGAGGGGCCTGCACAATGTTCGGCGCGTCGAATGGCGTGACCTGATACCCCGCGCAAACGTGGTTTTCGTCGGGGTTTTCGCACACCCACTCACGGAATTCGGGCTGCAAGGAGGGCTCATTACCGCAGTACGGGCAAGCGACGATGGCTTCCTGCCACCTGATCTTGGTCAGCGCTTGCTTGTTGATTTCCCTCAAATCACCCGTAAAACCAGGGATTTTGACGTGTTTGTAGTAATCCGGCATGAACCACTGCCCACAATGGCTGCATTTCACCAGATTCCAGTGCCTTCTTGAGCCCTGAAAGGCCTTGTCGATGCCAAATCCGGGCAAAGTCGGGGTGGAAAGCTTGGTCGTTCGCTTCCATTTCGAGTGCGTCAGCCGGCTTGTGTACTGGCCAAGCACTTCCTGATCGCTGAAATCGACCTCATCGTGGAAAAGATGGTCGCATGGGATCGAAATTGGGGCATTGGAACTGGCCGCGCCCTTGAAAAACAGGAAGGAATCGCCGAATTGCTTGACCTCGTTGTTGTCCGTGGTCTTGTGGACAGCGCTTTTTAGGGCCTGAGAGCCGCGAATGATGGGGTCGATCCGCG
>Ga0316625_100000040_pt1 | contig 17735 bp, 12 predicted proteins | sample OWC_Aug_T1_C1_D1_FD_207655 | JGI IMG/M metagenome (GOLD analysis project Ga0316625, IMG submission 207655) | Wetland soil microbial communities from Old Woman Creek delta, Ohio, United States - OWC_Aug_T1_C1_D1_A | ecosystem: Environmental > Terrestrial > Soil > Wetlands | place: USA: Ohio... | reverse complement strand
AAATGAAAGGCATTGGCGCAAGCCTTGCCGCTCAGTTCAGGGAAGGCGCCAAGACTGACGCTTTGCGGGCGTCTGCCGCGAGCAAGATCGACCCGAGAACGCTGCTCGGCTTGCCTAGTCGAGACGAAATGAAGGGCATTGGCGCAAGCCTTGCCGCTCAGTTTAGGGAAGGAGCTAGGGCTGAGGCCTTGCGGGGGGCGTCCAACAAAACTCGCCTTGACCCTGCCACCCTCTTGGGCATTCAGACAAGTGGACAGTCTGCGAAGGCCAGCGCGTCTGTGTTTTTGGCCTCGGAAGCCTCGATGATGGGGCCGTCGGGGGCCGAACTCTCAGCCATGAAGGCGAAATACGACGCCCTTCAGAACATGGAGAAGCAGGTAAAGAAGGTAGGGCAAGCTCACGACGAGGCTACCGGAAAGACAAAGACCCACGCTGCAGCCATGCGAGACGCCCACAGCGCCGCTCGAGGCCTTGCCTCTGGCATGGGCATGATGTGGCTGACGTGGGGCAACATTGCTCCCCTGCTTGCTGGTGCTTCTCTGTCGCACGGCTTCATCCAGGCGATGAAGGCGGGGACGGAGTTCGCCTACCAACTGACCTTTGTGAAGGCGCTCGGAGGGGAGACCGCTGAGTCCATCACCCAGATAAGTTCTGCTGCTCTTGAGTTGAGCAAGAGCGGGCTGTTCGGCCCTGTCGAGCTTTCCAATGGCTTGCGCACGCTGTCTCAGGCAGGCTTGAGCGCCACTGAGTCGATGAAGGCTTTGCCTATCGCGCTGGACCTTGCGACGGTCGGTGAAATGAACATGAAGGACGCGGCTATCACCCTTGTAGGCGTGATGACCGCGTTCGACTTGGAGAAGTCAGACCTTTCCAAGATCGGAGATACGTTTGCCAAAGCGGCTGCGGTTTCTCAGACCAGCGTCGAACAGATGACGCAGGCCATGAAGACCGCATCTGTGGTTGGCGAGCAGTATGGCGCGTCGATGCAAGACACCGCGACAGCCCTGACCCTCCTCGCCAAGGTGAACATCACAGGTACGGCGGCGGGCACCTCGCTGCGCAACATGCTGAAGGAACTTTACACACCGACCGACAAGGCTGCGAAGGTCATGAAGGAGGTGGGGATTTCTGCGCGGACGGCTACCGGCGACTTGAAGCCCTTCCCCGACGTGATCTTTGCGTTGAAGAAAAGCCTTGAGGGGTACAACAAGGCGGGCCAAGTCAAGATTCTGCAAGACCTGTTTGGGGAAAGAGGCGCGAAAGAAGCCATCGTCATGCTTTCCCAGACCCGCGAAGAGTGGAACAAACTCAACAGGACTATCGGCGAGTCCGGTGGGTTCATGCGAAGCGTGGCTGCCGAACTTGAAGGCACCGTGAAGGGCTCGTTCAAGCAGGCGATCAATACGTTGCAGGCGACACTGATCGAGGCATACAACAGCACTGAGGGCGCCGCTGGGGAACTTGCTGGAAGGCTCAAGGAGACGTTTGGATCGGCGCAGTTCAAAGAAGCTGTGATGGGCATTGTCAATGGGATGGTGGCTCTCACCAATGCCCTAGTCGCAATGGCTCCAGCGCTAACTATGGCTGCTGGTGGTTGGCTTGCGCTCAAAGCGGCGATGATCGGGGCAGCCGCTTGGAACGCTGCCGCTACGGCCTTGACAGGGGCGACAATTGCGACTCAAACCCTTGGCGCTGTAGCCCTGCGCACGGCTACCACTATGACAGGGGCTACGGGCCTGCTCGCAGCCGCACGGATGCTGCCTGGGGTATTGGCAGCAGCAGGGACGTCGCTGATCGCCACCACTGGGATTCTTGGCCCCCTCGCCATAGCCATTGGTGTAGCCGGAACCGCCTGGTATTTGTTCAGGGACAAGACGCTCGAAGCAATGGAGCAGTCTTCCGAGGCTGTTGCTCGCGGCGCGGCCAGTATGCGAGAGAGTTTGGCCGGGGTGCTGAAGGAAGTGCACAACGTGTCAGCGGCGGCGTCCAGAAAATCACTGGACGCGGCTATGCCAGCCCTTGTCAGCGGGCAGAGTGAACTCCTTGAGATGAAGCAAAAGCTGAAGAATACGTACAAGATTAGCTCTGACAAGGAGGCGGAGGAATTTCTCGCTAAGGCGACTTCGACCAACTCAACAGGAGAGGTTTACACCCAGACCGGGGCCAAGTATGACGCAATTAACGCCTACTTGAAGGCAAAGACTGAGCAGAAGAAGGCGCTTCAGGACTTTGCTCGCGTGAGCAAAACGGTGGAGAGCGTTGCTGAACAGGAAAGGATGAATGCCGACAAGCCTGTTGTTCCGCCCAAGACCCTTAAAGATTACAACGGGGCAGGCGCCGGCTCAGGCCGTGCCGACCGCGAAGCCGCCAAACTCGAGAACGCTAATGTTCTCGACCTTGAGAAGCGTTACCAGGCCGAACTAAAAACTACCGACGCCTACTACGCACGCCTCCAAAAGATCGAGAGCACCAGCGCACAGTATGGCATCAAGACGAAGGAAGAGGCAGAGTCCAAGATCACTGCTCTGACCGAGGAGCACTGGGCGGCGCGTCTGGAGAAGGTTTCGGCGATGAGCGCCGAGATGTCTGCTCTCCTCGGCAGTTCCGTCAAACTCAGCGAGGCGGATGCACAGAAAGCTAAGACCTTCGTCGCCACGGCGCAGGAGGAGATCAACACGCTGAAGGAGAAGATTTCCTGGCAGAAGGAGGAGGCCGCACTGAGGTCTAAAGGGGCAGAAGTCAGGTTCAACAAGGACCTCAGAGGGGCCGCTGACGAACTCGACAAAGAGCAGGCAGCCCGCAGACAGAAGATTTACGGAGGGGCGGAAGACCCGATTACTCGCGCACGCAATGAAGGGATGCTCGCCGCCGAACTGAAGTACACGAAGCTGAAGACTGAAGCCGAGGAGGAGTACAGGATCGCTCTCTTGGGCAATGACCAGAGCGCAATCGAAGGCGCTCGTAACCGCCGAGATGTTGTTCTGGAGACCATCGAGGAGCAGAAGGCTGCAATGGCCAGCATGTTCGAGGCGGACACCAGATACATGCAGTCTGCTGAGTACGGGTGGGACCAATTCTGGACCAAGTATCACGAGAATGCTTTGACCGCAGCAAAAATGGTTGAGGGGGCTCTTGACAGCGTCACGAAGCACGTCGAGGACGCCTTTGCTGAGATGTTTACCACGGGCAAGTTTGACTACAAGAAGATGGTCAACTCCATCCTTGCTGACAATGCTCGGTTGGTGGCCAAGATGGCGATGAACGACATCAGTTCCATGCTCACTGGCAAGAAGGCGCCAGGCGGTGGGATTATCGACACCTTCTTTGGAGCGAAGTCTATTGTCGGCGCCGGGGGCATGATCAGCGAGGAAGGCGCGTATGGCGGCAAGGGCGGAGGCCTTGGCGAAATGCTTACCAAGGCTGGCAACGGGCTCAAGAGTTTCTGGGACTCTTTGACTGGGGCCACCTCTGCGACAGAAAACTCGACCGCAGAGACCGTCAAGGGTGTGCTCCAGACGGCAACGAAAACAACCACGGAGACAACGGCGACGTCGGCTATGGTCTCTCTCACCGCCGCAGCCCAGTCTGCAGCGGCAGCGCTTACGGCGCTTTCGGCCAGCGGAGGCGGGGGCGGGGGAGGCTCTGCGCTAGGGGCTCTGGGCGGGCTGTTCGGTGGCGGAGGCTCCAGCTTAGGGGCTACAGCGGCGATGTACGGGACAAGCGTTGGAAGCGAGCAGACAGCGATGCTTGCAGCGCAGATGGTTGGGATGTGGGCCAACGGTGGGGTGCCTAACGCTGCTGGATTGCACCGCCACGCAAATACAGTCGTCTCTCAACCAACTCTCTTCAAGTTCGCCAGTGGAGCCGGGCTGATGGGCGAAGCGGGCCCGGAGGCGATCATGCCGCTTGCTCGTGACAGCCAGGGAAGACTCGGGGTTAGATACGAAGGGAGGGAGTCACCGAAGCAAAAGAGCACTACGAACGTGACGACGAACCACGTGAGCGTTAGTGTGAATTCTCCGAAGGGTGATCCGGCTGAGATTCGCAGGGCCGGGGCGGCTGTGGCGAGAAAGGTTTCCGAGATCATTGGTGGGTCAAGGAGGTACGTGTGAGAACTTGCACCTCCACTACTATCGTGTCAAAATCGCGTGCGATGACGCAAACTAGCGAAAGGGCGGATTGAGTTGGCTGATTTCATTGAAGACCTTCTCTATACGACAGTTCGTTACGGCTCTAGCTGGCAGGACGACTACTCTGTGAACGTCGTCACTACCGCTGGGGGGCAGGAGTACCGAAGCCTTATCCACGCCTTCCCGAGGCGCACGTTCACGCTCGATTACGAACTTGACCTTTCTACGATGTGGCCGGTACTGCTTGACCTGTACCATCGGGCACACGGCACGTATGCAGGATTTCGTGCCCTCTGCCTAGATGAGGACTCAAGCAACGGGTCGACCGGCAGCCCTACAGCATTTGATCAGCCGATGCTGCTCATCAGTTCTGGGGTTTACCAGTTGATAAAGCAGTACGGTACGTTGGGTGCAGCCGGGGCATCAGGATACCCATACCGTCGAATCCTCAAGCCTCAGACTGCGTCTGTTCTCGTAGGCATAGGCGGAACAGCGATCACTTCGGCCACCTGGAGCGTAAACACGGCCAACGGGCAGGTCACGTTCGGCGCGAACAAGGCCGTGGCCATCACCGGAATCAGCAAGGCGGCTCAGGCCGTTATCAACACGGCGAACACGCAGGGCTTGGTCATTGGCCAGTCGGTTCATGTTTCCGGCGTGGCAGGCATGACGCAGATCAACGGTCTCCGCGCTCTGATCACCGGAGTGTCAACCAACGTGTCAATCACCGTGGCCATCAACTCCACGGCGTTCAGCACCTACACCAGTGGTGGCACGGCAAACACCAACCCGCAGACGGGCGAAACGGTTACTGCTGGTTTCCGTTTTCACTTCCCGGTGAGGTTCAAGTCGGCGCTTCCTATTGGCCAAGACTACCCGCAAAACCGGATGGCTGAAGGGGTGGAGTTCATTGAGTTGCTGAACCCATGAAAGCTACAGTAGCCTCTTATCAGAACGCTGCCTGGTGTGTTCGCATCACCTGCAAAAACGGCGGGCCGGTGATCAGACTCACGTCCTACCCAGTCAATCTAACGATGTCCAATGCCACGGTCTATCTGACCGATTCCGGTTACGACATTACGAGCTATGTTGCCGACGATGGGATGGCTCCGTCTGCACTGGACCTGGAAGGCATCATGCAGATTGGCGGGGTGACCAGGGAGCAAGTTGCCGTCGGCATTTTCGACGGGGCGAGGGTTAACATCTTCAAGTGCAATGTGTCGTCGCCTGTCGAGGACTATGATCCTATCATGGCGGGTTTCTTCGGAAAGGCGACGGTCGTTGATGAGCGTTACCGGATCGAGGCCATGTCTCTTGTCGACGCTTTCAATGAGGTGATCGGACAGACGTACTCTCCGCTCTGCGGGCACACATTTGGCGATGCAAGGTGCAAGAAGGCGCTTGCTGGTGCGCCGATCACGGTGACGGGAACGCTTACCAGTGTGACCAGCGGTTCGTCGTTTGGCGATTCCGCAAGAGCAGAGGCCGCAGATTATTTTGGAGCGGGAACATTCCGCTTCACCAGCGGCGCGAACGCCAACCTTCCAGCCCTTGAGGTAAAGTCCTTCTCTGCTGGCGCAATCGTTACTCATGAGACGTTCTACTACCTGCCGGCAATCGGAGACGCCTACGAAATGGTGGCTGGTTGCCGGAAGCGGCGCGTGGATTGTCGGGATAAGTGGAACAACGTGGTCAACGCCCTGGCGTTTTGGGACATGCCGGTATCCGGCGTTTATATTTCGAGGGGTGAAAATTGACCATCAAGGCAGATGACATCCTCGCCTCCGCGAGGTCTTACATTGGGGTTCCGTTTCAGCACCAGGGGCGCAGCCGCCAGTGCCTTGATTGCGTCGGCCTGCTGCTCAAGGTTGCTGACGACCTCACCGTTCCCTACACCGATGTCGAAGGCTACACGCGTCGACCGTGGGGCGGCTTGCTTGAACAGACGTTCGACGACCACGTAGCCAGCGGCCAACTGCTAAAGGTTGAGCCTTCGCAGCGGCAGAAGGGCGACTTCCTGATGATGCGCTTCAAAGGACAGCCGCAGCACTTGGCTGTGTTCACGGGCGAGAACATCATTCATGCCTATGAAGCCGTCGGCAAGGTGTGCGAACACCGGCTTGACGAAATGTGGGCTTCGAGAATCGTGCGAGTCTACCGGCTAGAAGGGGTTGACCTGTGAGCAGCGCCGGCCAAATCGTAGGCGGGATTGTAGGCGCAGTCATAGGGTTCGTCGCAAGCGGATTCAATCCGACAGGGGCATACTACGGCTTTGTCATTGGTTCTGCTATTGGCACCGCTATCGACCCGCCTTCCGGCCCGAAAATCGAAGGGCCGCGACTATCCGACCTCAAGCAGCAAATTTCGACGTATGGTGCTGTCATCCCTCGCGTTTACGGAGCAATGGCGATCCACGGTAATGTGTTCTGGATCAAGGGCAACCAGCTTGACGAGGTATCCGCAACCTCAGAACAAGGTGGAAAGGGTGGCGGTGGCGGTGCTGAAGTAACGACATACGAATATTTCGTCACGTTCGCGCTCGGTCTGTGTGAAGGGCCAATCTCAGGCATTGGTAGAGTTTGGTGCAACGGAAAGCTGCTGGTCGACTTTGGGTCGACTGATTACGCAACGAACCTCGCAACTCAGTACGCAAGAGAGCAGTTCACCGTCTATCTTGGAAACGACACGCAGTTGGCAGACCCTACGATGGAAGCCGACCTTGGTGCAGGCAATGTTCCAGCCTATCGTGGCTTGACCTACATCGTCGTGCGAGATTTCGCCCTCAAGGACTATGGAAATACGCTGGCAGCGGCGCAGTTCAAGGTCGAAGTGTTCGCTGCTCAAACAACCACCCAAACAAAGACGAATCTGGTATTTCCATACGTTGCGCCGCAAAGCAGCGGATCATTCCCTCCGCAAGCCTATTACGTTGACGAAACAAAGACCATGTGGGGAATTGGCAAGTGGACTACTGACTACCCCGCGACATCGGAGTACATGCTTTTCGAGGGGTATTCGGACGGAACATTCAAGTTGTTGGGTTCATTTCCCTGTTCTGGAACCGTTGTTCCTCCGAGCCAGTATTCCGAATCAAAAAGATACTTGTATAGCGCCCTAGAAGTGTTCAACGTGAACGTTTTTTCGGGCATTTCAGGACGAATTTTCGAGTCAAATGGACTGTGGGTTGGCCAGAGCGTTAACGGAACATTCTCGTTTTATGTTTCTGACGGAACTCCCGCAAGCACTAGATCGAAGTCGCTTGGCGTTGAGCATTGCGTGTGCACTGATGGCGAGTTCATCTATGTTGTCGGAACAGACCTCACCCGCAAGTACCACAAGGACGACATCAATACGCCTGTTGCAACAGGGCCAGGTCGCCCTACGTGCATGGTTCGAGCCTCTGCATGTTGCTTGGATAAGCTAAGTGGGCAACTTTGCTGGATTCAAGAGTTCAGCGTCGGCGATATTTATACGTGGTCGCTTGACCTTCAGACGGTGACGCTATTGGCAAGTGGGTGCAACCTGACGCCGGGATCGGGTTCTCCCGCTCCGTTGTTTGTTAAGGGTCAGATCGTCATTGTGGCTGGTGGGTCGAATACAACCAACGACGAGCTTTATGTCAGCTACAACGTCATCAACATCCCCGTTCCGTCCAGTGTCACTCTGGCATCCATCGTCACGGCAGAAGCCCTCAAAACCAAGATTCTGACGGCTGGCGACCTGACGACGACGAGCCTGACTGACATGGTTCGGGGTTATGGTGTCTCGACCGTAACGGCGCTGCGAGGCACCATCGACCCGCTACGCGGAGCCTGGCCGTTCGATGTGGTTCAGGCTGGCTATAAGGTCAAGTTTATTCGACGGACGGGCTCTGCAAGCGTGGCGACCATCCCATCGCAAGACCTTGCGGCAACGGCTGGAGATAGCGATAAGGTGGTGGCGCGGATAACGCAGTCGCGTGAAATGGACGCTCAGATTCCCTACCGTGTAGTCATCAACCATTCGGACATCAACCGCGAATACGACGTCAACACACAGTATGCGGAGCGTCTTGTTACCGCGTCGGCCAGCATTCGAGCGCTAGACTTGCCCATTGTCCTCACGCCCGACGAGGCCGCGCAGAAGTGCGAAATCCTGCTTTATATGTACTGGCTTGAGCGAAACGAGTTTTCCATCGTACTCCCTCCAACATACCTCCACCTTGAGGTTGGCGACATCATTACGGTTGTCGAGTCTACCGCTTCGTTTGTCATGCGCCTGACGAGCATCCAGTATCGTGCCGACGGAATCATGGAGTGCAAAGCCAAGATGTACAGTTCGGCCACCTATACCAGCGCGGCGGTGGGTGACAACAGCGGAGCCGCGCCGCCTAATCGCTCGACGATAGCCATTGCTGGCCCCGTGACGACTGTTCTTGCCGATATTCCGGTCATCTTCGATACGAACGTCGACTCTGGCTTTGCCGTGGCGATGGCCGGAACGACGAGCTATTGGGCAGGAGGAAACGTCTACCGGACGTTGGACAACGGGCAGAACTGGAACCTCGTCAACGGATTTATCAGCCAGTCGAAGATTGGCTATGGCCTCAACGCTATCTCTGACCCGATCACGTTCTCGTTGATGGACAAGAAAAACGTGTTGCAAGTGTCGATGCTCGGAGGGCTGGCGCTATCAAGCATCACTGAGGCGCAGTTGCTCAACGGAGCAAACCATTTCGCATACGGTGTCGATGGCCGTTGGGAAATCATCGGAGCGCAAACATGCGCTCTGCAAGCTGATGGGTCGTACTACCTTTACAACCTGCTGCGCGGAAGGTTTGGCACGGAATGGGCGTCCACCAATCATGCGGTGAACGATTACCTCGTTTTGCTCGATCAAAACTTCATCCAGTACAGCCTGATGAACAATGGGCAGATCGGACTGCAATACGATTACCGTGGCGTTGAGTCAGGCGGCAACATCAATGACAAGCCTGATATGTTGTTCGCCTACAAGGGAATGAACCTTGAGTGCCTGTCGCCGGTTTATGCCTCCGGTGCAAGAAGCGTACCCGCGACGAACGACTGGACGATCAACTGGATTCGCCGCACTCGCATAGGCGGGCAGTTGCGAGACGGCGTTGACGCTACGCTGTCCGAGGCGACTGAAGCATACGAAATCGACATTTTTTCTGACAGCACCTACTCGACAGTCAAGCGCACTTTGACCGCAACGTCTCCCACTGTTGTTTACACGGCGGCGCAGCAAACGACTGACTTTGGGGCGGTGCAGACTCAGTTGTACGTGGGAATCTACCAGATGAGCGCCACCGTTGGCCGTGGCATTCCGCTTCTTGCTCCGGTTCCATACAAGCACTCAACTCTTGCCCTTTATCACTTTGACGCGCTTCCGTTCAAGAACGAGGTCGACGGAAATGCCTACTCGCCAGCGGGGAGCGGGACGATTTCAACGTCGACAGGCGTGAAGTTTGGAAGCGGAGCGTTTTATGGAAATTCAGGCTATATCTGGTTGGGCAGCGTCAATTCAAACAACATAAAAGACTTCACTCTTGAAATGTGGGTGCAAGGCCAAACCAACGGCCCACTTCTTGAAGGAGAGTTGAACTACTACAACCAAAACCTGAAATTTGGTGGTGGGTATGGCACTGTGGTAGTGAGTGGGTGCGGAGTTGAATATCAAGGATCTCCGATACATTGGGCAATAACACGGAAAAACGGCACAATTCGCGTGTTTTGGGGAGGAGTGCAGCGCGGTACAACTGGATACGATACTCGCTTGCTGCACTTCGGCACAAATGGGCTTGCGCTAAATTACTTCGCTGGTGGGCCGATTTATGCCTATGCCTATTTCGATGAGCTTCGCCTTAGTGACAAGTGCCTTTACGAATCCAACTTTACTCCACCGGCATCCCCGTTTTTGCTTCCAACAGGAGCCTACTAAATGGCAAACAGCACAACCAATATCGACGGCGTTGTTCAGTCTCAAGCAAGCAAGGAAGTCACGATCAATGCGTACTTTGACGCCGCCAGCCCTTCTACGCTGTACGGACGCAGGCAGTCGACAACCACGGGTCTGACGTTCGGATATTACGGCGGCAACGTCACAAAGTCCGACGGGACACTGGCGCAGATCAGCAACGGAACGCTGGCGCTGACGGCCTCGACCACCAACTACATCGTGGCGCAGAAGTCGGACGGGGTGGTGTCGACGGCGACGACGACGACCAACTGGAACGACACGGCGAACTTCTGGCGGCTGTATGCAGTCGTCACGGGTGGCACGACGATTTCGAGCTATACCGACTACCGCGAAATCGGCAAGATGACCGGCGCAGGCGGAAGCGGGGCGGCGTCCTCGGTTTCTCCTGTCACCAAGACTACGGCGTTCACGCTCGGCGCGAACGAAAACGAGGTGATCGTCAACGGGACGGCCTCAATCACCGTCACGCTGCCTGCGGCATCGGCGTTCGTGGGCCGCGTGGTGCGCTTTAAGAATCGCGCCGCATTCACGCTCATCTCCGCGTCGTCCAACGTCAAGCCCATCGGCACGGACACCGCAGGCACGGCCATCCTTCCAGCCCTGGCTGGCCGGTGGGCCGTCATCGTGTCGGACGGCACGAACTGGGTCGTCATGGCGCAAGGCGCCGACGATGCAGAGTTCGGCGCACCCCCTGCGATCAAGACTACAGCGTTCACCGTTGCTGACGGCGAGAGCGTCTTCATCGTCAACGGGTCGGCCTCGATCACGGCCACGCTGCCGGCTGCAGCCACCTACGCAGGGCGCAGGATTCGGCTCAAGACCATCGCAGCCTTCCCTGTCATCTCTGCGTCCTCCAACGTCAAGCCGATCAACTCCGACACGGCTGGAACAGCGATACTGAGGGGGATCGCCGGCAGTTGGGCGGTGCTCGTCTCGGATGGCACAAACTGGATCGTCACGGAACGCGGAGGGGATGACACTCAGTTCCTTGCCCCAGTAACCAAGACAGGCGACTTCACCGTTGCGGACGGGGAGAACAAGGTAGTCTGTAATGGCACCGCAACGATAAACGTCACCCTCCCGGCTGCCGCCTCCTTCCCAGGGCGGACCATCACGATCAAGACAATCGCAGCGTTCACTGTTGTCTCCGTTGCTTCTAACGTCGTGCCCCTGGACAGCGGCACAGCGGGCACAGCCATTCTGGCTGCGACCACTGGCAAGTACGCACAATTGACCAGCGATGGGACCAATTGGGTGATCATGATGGGGAATTGACCCAACACGACTTATTCAACCGCATCCACCGTTACCTGGGCTTCATTGAACATCCCGAGAGCCGTACAGTATGACTCCTTCCACCGCGACAGGAAATCCTCGGACGGGCTCGGGAACACCACACGGGCAACGCCGCTCTGAACCAGCTTTGCCGCACAGTTGGCGCAGGGCGGGTGGGTAACGTAGGCTGTGGCGCCGGTCAAGTCCTGCTTGGCGAACAAGACCGCGTTCTCCTCGGCGTGGATCGTCTTGAACAGTTTGTCCTCCCGCGTCACGTAGTGATCGGACACTCCACGCGGCGGGCCGTTGTAGCCCATGCTGATCACCCGCTGCTTGTTGTCGACGATGACCGCGCCGACGCGAGTCGAGGGGTCTTTCGACCACTCGGCTACATGAAGCGCCAATCCAATGAAGCGCTTGTCCCATTTTCCAATTGCCATGCTCTAGTCTCCTATCGAAATTACGTTGTCGGACACGGCCTCGCTCAGTTCGTCGTGCGAAGCCAGGATCACCTGCTTGAAGCCCACCGAGGACAGGAATCCGAGAAGGCTTGCCATGCGGCTCTTGTCGCAGCCGGCGCCTGGTTCATCGAGAACGAGCATCGTCGTGTTCGGGATGAACGTCTTCGTCAAGGCCACCCGCACAGCGACGGCGAGGACGTCGAGGGTACTGCCGCTCAGGGACTTGACGGAAGCACTATTGACCTTGAACCCGACGCTGTCCTTGGTGACGACGCTGGCCTCTCCGCGCATCTGCGTGAAGAACTGACTGACGGCAGAGAGAATGGAGTTCCACAGCCGGTCAGTCACGCTCGGCTTGATCGCCCGCATCTTCTTGAGCAGGGAATTGTTGAACCCCATGCGCTCAATGTCCAAGAGGTACTCATCGACCCTCAAGTTTGCTGCGTTGGCCCTAGCCGTGGCAATGTCCCTCGCTACTTTGAGGGCATCGAAGTCTGACTTCATTTCGTTGAACTCCCTGCCCTTCTCGAAGATCGCGTTGTCGATGGCGTTGAGTGCATCAGAGGCGGCGCGTTGCGCCTCCTTGTACGCGGTAAGGTCGACATCCTTCAACCCGACGATCGAGGCCGTAGCGGTGTCGTACTCCACCCTCGCCTGGGCGAGCGCTTTCGTCAGTGCCTCAACCTCGCCTTCCGCTTTCTTCGAGTTTTCCGCAGCCTGTTCCAGAGCAGACAGTTCAGCCTTGACCTTCCCGAGGTCTGGGCGGGCGAGGTCGCTTCCCCCGGACCATTCGACCTTGGGTGGCACCACGGTTTCGTCAAGGGTCACGTAAGGGGCGAGGAAGGGGGTCACCTTCGAGCGGATAAGGCGGTCGGCGCGGTCGATAGCCTCAAAGTGGGTGACGAGCACCTTGGCGCTGGAAAGGTTTTCCCTGGCAGCCGGCAGGCTCTCTTCAAGGGCGGCAATGTCGGCCTCGGCTGCGGCGTTCCTTGCCACAATGTCGGTGCGTTTTGACAGGTCAGTGCCACAGGATTTGCACACCCCTTCGGTAATGAGGTCCCGCTTTCGCTCCTTGATCTTTTCCTCGAGTTGACGGAGGTCGCGCTCGAAAACCTCAACGCCCAGCTTGGCCGCGTTGAAAGCGGAGAAGAAACTCTCGGCGTCGCCTTCCCAGTCCTTATCAGGGGGCAGCGGAAGCCTGTTGAAGGCCTCCCATGCGTCTACCTTCACGGAGACGCTGACAGCGTCAAACACGTCCTTGCGCAGCGCGGCGATGCGGTCATGGTCGACGGCAACAACGCGGCCCTTCGCGTCGTCGAGGTCGGTGATTGCCTCGCCGAGTTTCTTCTGCGCTTTGTCGATAGCGGTGACGGCGTCGTCGTAATCAGCCTTCGCCGCCTCTGCCGACCGAAGCTTACTGGCTGCGGCATCGTATGCCGGAACTTCAACATCTTGGCGCTGCTTGCCCAGGGCGTACAACTCGTCCCCAACTGCAGTCACGCTGAGTTCGGCGCCAGCCAGCACTTGCAAAGACGGAATGGAGGCCGTGGCTTCGTCACGTTCTGCTTCAGCACCCTTCAGTTTCTCCCTGATGGGGCCGTCAGCACCAAGAAGCAGTGTCTCCTGCATACCAAGGATGATGCGGTCGATGAGGTCGAAGTCGGCCAGCTTGCCCATGAGGCCTGAGACAGCAGACGGGCCTTCGTTCAAGGTGCCGCGCAGCCCTGACTGGTCAGCAAGCATGAGGCTGCTGGCCGTCTTGGCGTCGGCGCCGAGAAGCTGGGCGGAGAACGCTGTGACCTCAGACTGGCCGGTGACGAACAAACTCTTTGCGCCGGGGCCGTCAGAAACGTAGACCTCAGCCCCGGCTTTGCTGCGAATGTACGTGTAGTCCTTGCCCTCCAGTTCAATGACGAGCATGACCTTGAGATCGCCCTCCTTGTGGCCCCACGTCACGCACTCGGAGAGAGAGTCACGCAGGGCGCGGGCGCCGTACAAGGCGTACAGGCAAGCCTCGATGATCGTGGATTTGCCCGACTCGTTGGGGCCACGCAGGGCGACCAGGCCTTTTCCGAAGTCGAACGTCTCCTCGACGTGCTTCCTGAACTTGTACAACTTGAGCGTTTTAATCATTCCAGTGCCTCCGCAATCTTCCTGATGACTTTCGTTTCTTCCTCGTCCAGTTGCTCGTAGACGAACTGCATGACGTCGAACTTGGTTGCCGCCTCGAAGGTCTCGGGCAGCGACTCAATCTCGGCAATGCCCTCGATCTTCACCGCATTCGTGATGACGAAGGCCGCAGACTTTTGCCGAAACTTGTGAATGGCGTCCATGACGTCGGCGGCTTGGGCATTGACAGCGTCACCCACGATGCGGATGAACTTGGCGGAGCCAGCCTCTTCAAGGTGGCGCCAATCAACTGCTTGATAGCCGAGGTCGCCTCGGTAGTTCCAACAGACGTGTTTTTGCAGATCACCGTCCTTGAGTTCCCAGAAGTATTTGCTCTCGTTGCCAAGGCAGTCGGCGACGCTGGTAGGAATCTGATTTCCAAGGCACACCACTGATCCCCCATCAGCAGGGGTTCCGTGGGGGATTTCGTGCCGGTGCTGGTGTTCGTGGGCGAAGACAAGGGTGACCCCCCTCTTGGTGAACTCGAGCGCCTGGTCCTCGCTGACATTGAGTGAATGGTCGGCGCGTTCGGCGAACGGGTTGTGGTAATTGGCATGGAGAAGGACGTGGTCACCGGGTTGACAAGCGGTCAACACTCTGTCGAGAGTGAGGTCGAACAACTCCTGGTTGCCGTGATGAGCGACGATAAACGCGTATTTGCCTGGGTTTCCGATGGTGTAGGTTCCGTCGATGTTGGTGACGACGACGTTGTCGAACCTCCCCCGAAGCACCTGGGAAAGGGTGGTGAACGCCGACACTTTGTTGCCCTTCAGGCTGACGTCGTGATTGCCGGCGACGAGGTACAACCTGCTGTCAGGGTTGTTCTCGCACCACTCGGACAGCAGGAAGTAGGCGTCAAGCCAGTCCCGCGCCGGAATCTCGAACCCGTCGAACAGGTCGCCGAGGATGCAGAGGTCGTGGCCATCGGCAGCGCGGAGCAACTCGGAGAACCGAGAGAACACGTAGCTGCGCAAATCCTCGCGGCTCTGCGGCGTGGTGCCGCTGACTCGGTTCACGCCGAGGTGAATATCGTTGATGATGATCACTTTGACCTCCGCTCGATCAGGGCAATAAAAATGGACACTACCGCGAGCGCGGCAAAAATCCACATGCCTACCTTGTTCCCATGCAAGCTGTAAACATTGCAGAGAAGGATCAGATACCACGCGATGTGTTCAAATTTGGTCATTCCTCTACCTCCAGCCCCAGTGTCTTCAAGTCCCGGAACAACTGGCTGCTCGCCATAGGCAGCAGCTTGTTGAACTTGGGCGCGTCCTTGGGAACAAACTTGACGAGGTCGGGCAGGACCTTGGCCAAGTCGGTGTTGGTGGTCACGCTGTTGGCAACCTCGCGCAGGCGGGTTGCCATCTCCTCGCGCCGGTCGTCTTCTTTGACCCAGAGGGCGTAGTGCTTCTTCAGGTCTTCGACGTCGACGTCGCTGAGTTTTTGATTGAGAACCATCGAGACGTAGGTCCATTGGCGGTGGCCCTCCGAGGTTCTCCACAACATCCAGTCGACGGTCTTGGTCTCCCGGCAGACAAGGTCTGGGTGCTTGGCCACAAACGCCTTTATATCGGCGGGCAGGGCTGCGGCGAGGCGCTTGTTGATCTCTTCCCTACACGCCTCTCGGCTCCACTTCTGGCGGCGCCGCACCTTGCTCATCACGTCATTGACGAAGTCTTCGCGCATTTGGTTGGTCAGTCTCATTTCCCTTCCTTTCTCAACTCGATTAGCAAAGCCTTAAAGTGCTTCATCTGCCGGCAAGCACAGTCGTCCTCCGCTGTTATTTCGTCATAGGCCTCCGGGGAAAGAAGGTAGTCCTCGTTCCACATCTGAAAGGCCATCTGGATTTCTCTGTCGCTGGCTGAGGTCATTTGAAATACTCCTGAAGGGCGTCCGCTGCCGTATCGAAGCGGCGCAGACTGGTTAAGAGGAACGAGGCGGGGCAGTCCTCAAAGCAGAACAAGTCGTCGCCGGTCAGATACACCCACTTCTGGTGGGCGCTCATGTAGACGAGGACGAGTACGTGGGCGTTGGTCCAGTAGAACTTCTGCAGCATCCCGTACTGGCCGATCTTGGCCTTCGGAAGCCTCGTTGGATTGGCGGTCTCCTTGACCTCGAGGTAGACGGTACGGTTGAGGCCGTCCTCGACAGCAACGCTGACAAGGAAGTCGGATGGCTGCGCGGCGATGGCCCCTCGTGCAGATTTGGAGTCGGGGAAGCGGTGCCAGGCGAACTCAGCGGACTCTTTCGAGCACTGCTCCAACCAAGTCGCCGCTTCCTTCTCGGCCCATTTACCCGGATCAACCTTCTTCATGCTGCTTCCTTTACTTTGAAAATATCGTTGAGGTTCGAGGCAATCCTTTCCTCGATGTACCAGTCACCGCACTCATGCTGCTCGCCGAAGTTGGGGCCGATGGAGATCGAACCCAGCACCGGCACCTTCATCGTCGAGTACGGTGCGACCATGCACTCGTGCTTGATCTTCACAGCCTTCAGCAAGTCCTTCCGGCTGATCGAGGTCACGAGTTCGTCGTGAATCGGGGCGATGAACCGAGTGTCGTACTTCCAGAGGAAATCAGACTTCCACAGGCGGGCCATTGCCAGCTTGGCCATCTCTGCAGCGCTGCCCTGAATCTCCATGTTCCACGCCTGACGCGCCGCCCGCTGCTGTTCCTGACTATTGTTGCTCATGATGCCCGCAGCAAGGTGCCTACGCGCCCCCATGTACGTCGTTGCGTAGCCGGTCCTCATGCAGTCCTCCTCGGAACGCTTCGCAGCAACCTCGACGCCGGGGAACATCTCCGAACGAGCTTGCAGGAACAACTGGGCGTCCTCCAGCGGCATGATCAGGCGCTCGGAAATCTTGGGGGCCTGACCGCCGAACTGCGCGGTGAAGTTCACGTTCTTGGAGTCCTTGCGGAGATCGTCAGACTTCTTGCCCATGTGGTCGCTCTTGCCGAGGCTCCTCAGCTTCAGGAAGAGGTCGTACTCGTCGTCGCCGGGGCTGCCGTACTTGCCGAACAGTTCCTTGACTGCCTGAGCGCCCCACTTCAGCTTCATGGCGCCTGACGCAGTGATCGAGTGTGGGTCCTTGAGGTTGTCGCCAACGTAGCAAGAGAGCATTCCGGGGTCTTGGCTCCGGTCTGCTGCCAGTCGAAGTTCCTGACCGGCGAAGTCGACGGAGCAGATCACGGCGTTGCGGTCGTGCGGCTTCAGGCACTCGCGGAACTTCACCGCTTCTCCCTTCTTCGGGAGTTGCTGCAGGTTCGGCCCGCTCGAGGAGTAGCGCCGCGTTACCGCCGCACACTGGTTCATCGAAGCATGAATCTTGCCGTCCTTCCAGTGGCGCACGTTGCGGTAGTTCTTGTAGAACAAGGACCGCCGCGTCATCACCTTCTTCATCGCCTTGACGGCATCGAGCGCCTGTACGTCACGGTCGTCGATAGCGTCGCGGCTGAAGGCCAGAGCGAAGGCGATTGCCGTCTCGTCCGTTTTCGCCTTGGCGCGGAGCAGCTTCAGATCGTCGTCGTTGATGGTGACGCTGTCAGGGCTGGCCCGCCACTTCTTGAACTTCCTCACAGCCTCGAACAATGGTTGATTGTGCTGCTTCTCGAGGTCGGTCACGTCGTTGATGATGTGGATCGGCATCCCGATGTGATCGTAGAGCAAGGCCTTCATCTGCTTCGGCGAAGCCAGGTCGATGTTCGGCTCCCCCTTG
>Ga0316625_100000034_pt1 | contig 18846 bp, 22 predicted proteins | sample OWC_Aug_T1_C1_D1_FD_207655 | JGI IMG/M metagenome (GOLD analysis project Ga0316625, IMG submission 207655) | Wetland soil microbial communities from Old Woman Creek delta, Ohio, United States - OWC_Aug_T1_C1_D1_A | ecosystem: Environmental > Terrestrial > Soil > Wetlands | place: USA: Ohio... | reverse complement strand
TCACCTTCTTGATGTCTGCTGCGATATGTTTGTGAGCGTGTGGGCAGGACGGTGTCAGGCTTGCGAATACCGCGTGCGGTGCTCCAGCAATGCAGATCTTGACGTGCGTTCCACCTGTGACGCTGACGGTGACGTCCTTCAAGCTGATACCAAGCCTAGTGAGTGCTTCTCTGATATGCCGTGGTGGCCTCATTTTGTGCATCCTTCAATTGTGCAGCGCGGAACGTCCGCGGGTGCTGGTTTGTACTGCGCAACGGGCCAAGGTGTTACCCTTGATGGCGTTTCGATCGGGGCCTGTGCCTCGATTGTGCGCTCGAAGTTTCGGGGCTGTTGCGGTGGCGGGCCCATAATTCCAATCACCGCCACCGTATAGCTGATAAACAGTGCAGCAACCTCACCCATCACACATTCACCAAGGTTATGCCGGCTTCGGTGTAGCGATCTTCATCATTCAAACCCTGCTTTTCGTACGCCCTCAGCACGTTGTTTTCCTCACGAGTGATATAGCAGACGCTATACATGGAAATCACTTCTTCGATCATTCCCTTGTGCAGCAAGGAACGAAGCGTTTTGATGGTTACACGGTGCTCCAGCGTGCAGAAGTCATTCATGTCCGATTTGGGTATGCCTGACTCGATCATCCTCTGAACTTCAACCGAGCGGGGAATCCTGTTGGCCACGGACAGTTTGCACATACGGTAATTGACAATCGTTCCGCCGTAGAGGAATTTGCCCATAAGCTTGTCAAGGTATCCTCGGAACCCTTCCGTGGGCATAGCCTTGTCAAGTTGGCCAAGCAGGGCCAGATTCTTTGCGAGTTCGTTGCGGGTCATTTCGTTCTCCAGTGTGGTCACTAAGGGCCACACTATACATGAACATCACATGTCCAAGGGACTTCTGAAACCAAGGAACACGGGAAAGCGGGGTGCAACCTTGACGCCGGAGTTGTCGAAGTGTTTGTACTTGACCAGCTTACCAATGAGCGAATCGCGTTGTGACCACAGTTCAGCACGGTGCGCAGCCGTGTAACCCGTACCAATGGAAAACACCACACCTGATTCAATGTCACGCACGTGCAGCGCTCCAAGCGTGCCCATGGGAACAAGGTTGTCCTTGTGCTGGCTGCGCTTCGCATAACCCATTTCATCGGTCTGCAGTTCGTTGCCGTTGTGCATGAGCTCTTCGTAGCCAATGACAACCGCTTCGCTATCACTGAACCGCTTGAGCTTCAGCAAGTACCCTTCACGCAAGGTGCTTCGACCATATTTGTAGAGCGAGTCGGGTTTGCGCAGCATGACTCCTTCGTAACCCTGTGCAAGGCATTCCGATTCGTACATCATGAGCGCGTCGTTGTGCGTAATCAACCGCTGTTCCAGGAGCTTGACCTGTGGCATGTGAGCAGCGATGCCCTCTGCATGGCGCAGCATAAGCTCGTGGCGCCGGCTGAATGGTGTATTGGGTTCCGTCCAGTAGTCAAACACGTGGAAGGTGACGTCGGGCTCCCCGTCCCGCGTCATGACACCGCTGGTCGTGCGCTGCATAAGGTCTTTGGCATTGGGTGGGCCAACGCACAGCTCACCATCCAACCCGTAGAGGAAGTCATGACCGAAAAGCTCCTGCACGTGCTCATTCGGAATGGGTTTCAGCTTGCGCGACAACACCACCGCTCCGTCAATGCAAGCGCGAATCCCGTCAAGCTTGGGACTCGCATATACAGGGAAGGGGATATTCGCGGTGTCGCACTGCACTGCGAGCATTGGTTGCATCGGCTTCATTCCGCTTCCCCTGCTTTCTTCACTTTCGCAGGCAGCACGATTTCCAACGCGGGTGACCCAGGCTTGATGATTAAGCACTGGTCGAAGAGGTGCTGTTGCTCGGCGGTCAGCTTGTTGTATTCCAGCTTAACAAGCGACGGCTTGTATTGCACCATCTTGTCAGTGAATATGCCAGCGCCGCGCAGGGTCTCCGCAAGCACTTGGAATGCAGCGTTATCCACCTCGCGGGTGATGCTGTACTTACCCTTGAGCACGTAGCCATTCTGGAGCGGGACGTCGTTGGTGCCTTCAACAGGGTTCGGGAAGAACCCGTGGAAGATTTTCATGCGCAGGAGCATTTCAGCAGCCTTGACACGTTTGAGCTGTTGCGCGAGCGCCTCCCACTCAACAAGGTCTTGCACGGTGACGGTGTGTTCGGGCAGTGTGGTCACGATGTAACCTCCAGCTCCGGGCCTTCGCCATCGTCGATAACGTTGAGCTTCGCTTCGCAGCACGGGCACTCCAAGCCCATCGCCGCGGTAACGGCTGCACCCTTTTCCATGCGGGCAGCAAGCTCCTCAATGACATCGCTACTTTGCCGAGCGACATCCACTTGGTGCAGCAACTCGTCGTCGCTGAGATTGTGATACTTGGTATGACGTGCCATAAGGTTCTCCAATTGCTGTGCGACATGCACGATCCGCAGTGTAGCGAATTGCTGTTACACGTGTTTGACATTATTCGGGCGAGTTGGTTGCAGGGTTCCAACCTCGAGGTTGGCCCTTGGTATGGTCACTGACAAAGCGCTGCAGGTGTGGTGCAACCGATTCACGTTCCCACACGAATCCACCGTTGCACTTTATAGCGCCAGGAAGCTTTCCCGTCGTGCGTGCAATCATAAGGGTGCTTCGAGCAGCGCCCGTGAGCCGTAGCACCTCGCCCGAGGTGATATATTTCATATCGAAATCTTTTTGTGTGGTTGAGGACATGGCGTTCTCCATTGCAGGTTTTGCACTGTACTATGGAGGGCCTTTACCTGTGTTTGAAACCGCCAACGTGCGTCACGCTTTGTGTCATACTTTTGGCGTTACCATTAAACCCTTTTCCACGTAACCGGAGACCGCAATATGTCACAAAGCAAACCAGTCGGCAACCTTGCCGCCATTGGTTTCAAGGTTCAAGGACCTCCAACACCAGACCCGCTTCCGCCGCAGGTTACGTCCCTCGACGCTGCTACCAACAAGCCCACACCCGTTCCGTATTTTTGGGACGAGATACCTGCAGAGCTGAAAGCGCTGCCACAATGGGTCACATGGCGCTACATCAGGCGGGACGGTAAGAAATGGGACAAGGTTCCATTCCAAGCAAAAACGAATACACGCGCAAGCTCAACGGATCCTGCTACATGGTGCAGCTTCGAAGAAGCGGTGCAGTTCGCCAACCATTATGACGGCATCGGTTTTGTGCTTGTGCATGGTAACGGCCTCGCTATCATCGACCTGGACGACAAGGTTGAGGATCCAGCCGGCCCAGAGGAGCTCCAGTTCTTCACAGAGGTCGTTGCTAACTTTGCAACCTACACGGAATTGAGCGTTGGCGGAACAGGTGCGCATATTGTATGCCGCGGCAAGCTCCCCGAGGGTATAAAGGGACGCCGCACAGGCCACATTGAAGTCTATACCTCAGAACGCTACCTGACATTCACTGGCAACACCGATCTCAGCACGTTGCGCTTCGTTCCACCAGGCGTTGAAGAGGTCACGGAGGTTGCGGATTGCCAGCGTGAGCTTGACCTGCTGATGGGTCGCCTTGGCACTGCAACAGGTTCAGCCCGCCCATATAGCGACGATGAGATTGACGTTGCTGAAACACGTACAATCGAAGCGATTTGGATTGCGTGCGCTGAAGCAGAGAATAAGGACAAGTTCCGGGCACTGTGGGAAGGGGACTGGACAGCAATAGGCCACATGGACCATTCGCTGGCCGATATGCAGTTGATGGAGTTCTTCCGCTTCCAAGGTGCAACCATTGCACAAGCAATTGACCTGCATGAGAAGTCAGCTCTTGCGTGCAGCAAGCGCACCGACAAGAAAAAGCACCACACGTATCCAATGCGCACTGCCCGCAAGGTGTTCGCTATTGGCTACCAAGAGCGCGAGAGCGCCCGCCTTATGCAAGCCCAGGCAACTACATTGGCCAACCAGTTCCAAGCGGCACAAGCGGCCCACAGCGCCCAGCAATCAGCAACGCCCGCAGGCCCTTCCTTCGTATTGCAGGAACCGCCCGGAATGTTGGGCAACCTGGCACGCATGTTCTATTCTCAGTCGCATATTCCGAACCAGCAGATCAGCATCGTTGCTGCACTTGCTTATATGGCAGGCATTGCAGGTCTCAACTGGCAGACACCAACGAAGACCGGCCTTAACATCAACGTGATTATTGTTGCACCGTCTGGCATGGGTAAGGAAGCAGCGACCAATCTACCCGCAAAGCTGTTCAACGATACCAAGCGAGCATTCACCCTGCCCGAAAGCGATCACCCGTTCTTCAGTGGGGCGCTGGTAAGCGGGCAAGCGATGGTCAAAACCCTTGCCCGGAAACGGTGCATGGTGCATCACCGCAACGAGATTGGCAGGTTGTTCCGCGAATGGTCTAACGACAAGAACCCCGTGGTCGCTGGTATCAAAGAATCGTTGCTCACTGTTTATTCTAAGTCCGATTACAACAGCACGCTTGGCGGCATGGCGTACAGCAACAAGGACAACGATGTTGAGGATCCAGGCGCGTGCGCCCTGTCCATAGTTGGTGACGTTACACCTGTTGAACTGTTCCCGAATATCCATCACGAAAGTGCAACCGACGGCGGGTTGTCACGCATGGAATTCATTCAGGTGCATGGTATGCGCCCGAACCTCAATTATGGCGCCATGCACGACGCCTATCCAGATATCCTGGAATGGTCACGTTCGCTGATCGCCCACAGTTGCCACCTCCGCGACAACGAGCAGTACATATTCGTCCAGTTCGCCGACGAAGCTGCCCAGAAAGCAGTGATTGAATTCGAAAAGCACTGCACCGCGAAAGTCAATGCGTGTGAGGAAGGGTTCATTCGTCAAACATACAACCGCGCCAACATCAAGGCGCTGAAATATGCGTCCTTGTGTGCAGTAGCTGACAACCCGTATTCACCAGCCATAACCACACTGCACATGGCCTGGGCTGTTCAGCTGGTTGAAGGTGGAATCAGCTTGTTTGAGAAGCGTGTGCAGGAGGGTGACGTCGGGCAGGACGATGATTCCCGTTACAACCGCCTTCAGCATGGGATGAAGCGCTATTTGAGTGGTGAGCTGGTAGCAACAGCCAAAACAGCAGAGGCATATAAGGTGTCTGAAAAGGAATGGAACCTGAAGCTCATTTCCCTTTCCACCTTCAGCCTACTTGTGCGGACTTATGTTGCATTCTTAAACCATCCACAGGGCGCGAAGCGTGCGCTCCATGACGCATTGGAAGACGCTGTGCAACGTGGTTCGCTGTATAAGCTGGAGAAGGCGGAAGTGGTGACTCTTGGGTTCAGCCCTCAGAAAAACCTGTATCGCATTATTGATCCAGGTGCGTGATACATTGTGGGATTGCTCGGATTTATTGGTGCCCGGTGCTTCATGCGCTGGGCATTTTTTTTGACTGCAATATGAGGGAATACTTGTGCAAATAATAAGAAATAATAAGAATAACAATAGATTGAAAACGAAATAATAAGAATAATGGAAATAATAAGGTGAAACGAAATGTAGAGAATAATGAGAAAAGGGCGAAATTATTCGGGGGACCCCTAAGGGGGATCTAAGCAAAAACGGGATAAAAATAGGTACTTATATTATTATTCTTATTATTCTTATTATTTACTACACACTTTCCAGCATTTTCGCGGGTTGCCGCCGTGTTTCAAATAATGGAATTCATATTGAATTGTTTATTATGGCCTGTTATTGTCGTTTTCCCACAGGTCTATCGCGGTGTTGCACCTGTATCCGCACCGCACAAGCAGGCGCCCCGCACACGTAAGCACCGCGGACCAGTGTGGTCACAGATGACGCAATTGAACAGATGGCTTCCTGCTATGCTGTGCAACGCTTACAAACAAGGGTTCAACATGATCGCAATAGAAATTTTTATCCAATCCACAAATGGGTCCGGCCCTCTGACTTTGTGCCTGTATCCGCAAGGTGTTGATCTTACATACGAGGGAAGCCGTGGGCAGTGCGAATTCTCTATGAACTGGGACAGCATTGCCAAGCTTCACGATGCCCTCAGTAAAGCAATCGAAGAGCATCGGTGAGCGCCGCCGCTGTACGCGATCGCAGGTGCGGCCAATGCAAGGGTGCCGGCCAACACCTGATCGGGCAGTACGCGGCCCCGCGTGCGGCGAGCTTTTGAGACCGTGCTCGCTGCGGTGCTATGGGTTGCCACTGCACAGACAGGTCAATAAAAAAGCGCCCGAAGGCGCTTGGTGCTGTTGGTTGCTGGTCAATCGTCGAAGCGATCCATGAATGCACGTTCCCGCTCAATTCCCTGGCGCTGGTATTGCTCGCTGCCGTATGCAGGATCTTCCTCGCGCCAGTGTGTGGTGTCGATAGAACCGTGTGCAGCAACAGCATCGCAGAACGCCTGGCAACGTTCCTCTGCATCCAGATGCCACGGGTAGAACTCCACCTCGCAGCCTTCGTGCTCGCAATACTCACGTTCCTTGGTGCGGTTCGGATAGCAGTGCGGGTGGCGGTAACGGGTGCCGTCGTCCAGGGTGACGGACAGATAGAACACGTCGCCGAACAGCTCCTCGCCGTCTTCCCAATGCCTACCAAGGGAGTAGAGGTCAGAGGCGACGCAGACTTGGTCTTTGGTGATGGTGATTTGCATGGTGTGCTCCAGTGTGGTTACAGGGTAAGGAGGAATTGGTTAGCAGAAGCGATGTCAGCTTCGATGCCGCTCAGTGTGACGTGGATCTGGCGCAACGTGCAACCGTTGATGTGCTCGCGCAGCTTGTTGATGGAGAAGTCGTTGAACGAACCGTATGCAAGCAACGCACCGGACTTGCACTTACCAGCAGACACAGCTTCACTGATGCGGTCGTCGGACGCCTTCTTGGCAGCATACAGGCCGTTCGGGTTGAAGTAATGGAACTGAGCAATCTGCTTCGGGCTCCAGGAACGGTACGTGCGGGTGGCCGTGGTGGTGATGTATTCCCATGTCAGTCGGTTGCTCATTTCGTTTCTCCTTCAGTGCGTTGATGTCTGCACAGTATATCGACCAATCAACAATCGCACAAGCCCCCGCGGGCATATACATGGGCGTCGCGTGCGAAGGTCACACTTGTCCTCAAGAATCATTTGGTAAGCTGTGCAACCTTAAACAGATAATCAGCGAAAAGGGTTAATCGGCAGCAAGCCCCCTGCAGGCCGGCGTAGGCGACGATCGACTTATTCAATGTTAGGGCACAGATGACAAGTCGATCGTCGAATCGCTTTGTAATCAATCACTTGGATGCGTTAGTTAATGGAGATGATATGGGTCACACGGTGACATGGCGGTGCGTGTGGTGTGGTGCGCAGTACGCATCTTTGGAGGGAAGCAGGTTCAGATATCACAAGGGGCACATCAAGCGTCGCAAGTGCGCTTCGTGTGTTGCGAAGGAGGCAGCATGACACAATCAAGGCTCATGTCCCTGCTCGAGGCGCTGGTCAATGTTGTGGTTGGCTTGGTGATCAGCATGGTGGCAACATGGGTGATCTGCTGGTATTACGACATTCCGATGACAGTGACGCACAATGCCATCTTGACGTTCTGGATGTCGGTGCTGTCCATCGTTCGTTCGTACGTGCTGCGCAGGGTATTCAACAACGCAAGGAACCCAAATGTCCGTCACACCTGAATCTCTTGCCAAGTCTGGCACTGAGGCTGCTCACCAGACTGCGCTCTTCTGCTGGGCTGCGCTGCAACAGAAGGCCCTCCCCGAGCTGAGGTGGATGTATCACTGCCCCAATGGTGGCAGTCGCAACCCAATTGAAGCAGCGCGTCTTAAGGCGCAAGGTGTCAAGCCTGGTGTTGCTGACGTGTTCCTACCTGTGAAGCGGGGTGCATTCTCCGGTCTGTACATTGAGCTGAAAAAGCCCTCGCAGCGTCCCAAGCGTGGAGGGGCAGGCGGGGTCACCGCGGAACAGACGGAGTTCGGTGCGTTCGTGCTCGCACAGGGTTTCGGATGGTGCGTGTGCTACGATTGGGAAGAGGCGGCACGTGTGGTCACTGAATACCTGCAGTCATGAGGCCTGAGCTGCTCCTGCATCCCAACATCCCGAAGCCGTTGCACGGTATGTCCCCTCGAGAGTTGCTGGGCGATGTATGGTGGGACGGTGTGCGTGAATGGGTCTATGCGAATGCGGGATACCGCTGTCAATGCTGCGACACACCGAAAGCGGATGCGCTATACCACAAGTGGCTCGAAGCTCATGAGACGTATTCCTACGACTATGAGAATGGCGTTGCAACGGTGACCGAGGTTGTTGCGCTGTGCCATGCGTGTCACAGCTACATCCATGACGGGCTTCTGCTCCACAAGTACGAAGAGGGCAAGGTGTCCTGGCAGAAGTACCAGAACATCATGATTCGCGGGAATGCGATACTGCACCAAGCGGGGCTCACCTTGCCACCTCCACCGAAGAGGATTGCTGAATGGAGCAAGTGGGGCATCATCGTTGCTGGGCGATGGTATCCAACCCGTTGGCGCAACGAGGACGAATGGGCAACGTACTATCAAGAAAAGCCCAAAGAGCCTGAAGTAGTGCAGATCACAAGCTTTGGGGGACTGACGCGGTAAAGCTTGAAGCCTCAGCTTGAGTAGATGCAGGGGCGTCACCTATACTCCGAGGAACACCTTTAGGAGCTTGACGTGAGCCAACCGCAGAGCCTTACCGCTGAGGACATCCGCCAGCGGGAAGCGTTCATCTTTCAGTACATGACGGACTTCGACGCCTATCAGGCAGTCCTTCGCCTCAACTACGGGGAGAAGGGTGCTGCGCATGCGTCGCAATGGTTCATGACTGACGCTTACGTACTCAACCGAATCGAAGAGGAAAAGAACAAGCTTGGCATCAGCACGGACGAGGAAATGCACCGTCGTCGTGTGGTGGCTGGCCTTTACCGCATTGCCAACAACAAGAAGGCCAGCGCATCCGCACAGGTTGCCGCCTGGGGCCAGTTGAGCAAGATCCTCGGTATGGAAGCACCAACGAAGAGCGTCACCACCGTACAGGGCGCCCCTACGGAGCTCACTTTCAGGGTTGTCCGTGCAGAGGATGGTCGCCCTGCAATAGCACCGGCACCGCTCCAAGATGCAGCTTGACATTATCGAGGAGTTTATTCCCTTCCTAGAGCCACACCGTTACAAGGTGGCCTACGGCGGGCGGGGCAGTGCCAAGAGCTGGACGATTGCGATGTTGCTGGTCGTGCGAGCACGCTACACGACGCTCCGTGTGCTGTGCGCTCGGGAGCTGCAGTTGTCCATCAGCGAGTCGGTGCTGCAGTTGCTTGCAGACACCATTGAGCGCCTGGGCTTCAGCGACTTCTTCGATGTGCAGAAAACGACCATCGTCGGGCGCAACGGGTCGCAGTTCATCTTCAGCGGCATCAAGACCAACATCACAAAGGTCAAGTCCATGGAGGGTCTTGACATTGTATGGGTGGAGGAAGCGGAAGCGGTGTCTTTCGATTCGTGGAAGGTTCTGGTTCCCACACTGCGCAAAGAGGGCTCTGAGATTTGGGTCAGCTTCAACCCTGGCAACATCCTCGACGAGACATACAAGCGGTTCATTGTGACACCGCCGACGGACGCTTACGTTGTCAAGGTTAATTGGAACCAGAACCCGTGGCTCACAGACGTGCTGCGCCAGGAGAAGGACGACCTGAAAGCGAGCGACGAGGAGCTCTACCGGCACGTGTGGGAAGGGGAGCCTGTTGCAGACACTGCGCTGTCCATTATCAAGCCGATGTGGATCTCCGCTGCACGCGATGCTCACCTGAAGCTGGATATCAAGGCAACGGGTGGCAAGCTGGGCGGGTTCGACGTTGCTGACGCGGGTGCTGACTATAACGCCTACATCATGCGGCATGGTGTGGTCGTGCAGCATGTTGAGGAATGGAAGGACATTGACCCGAACAGTGCCACTCAGAAGGTCTTCAACCATGCGCTCCTTGAAGGCGTTGCCACGGTGCTGTTCGACAACATTGGAGTTGGCGCAGGTGCCAAGGGTACTGCACGCGAGCTCACCGAAATGGAAATGTCCAAGCCAGGTGGGCACAAGCTGAAGCCCCCTGCATTCGAAGGGTTCAATGCTGCCGCAGGTGTGCGTGACCCTGAAAGCGATTACCGTCCAGGGCGCAAGAATAAGGACCAGTTCCTTAACCTCAAGGCGCAAGGTTGGTGGCTACTGGCAGACCGCTTCAAGAACACGTACGATGCGGTGAATGGTAAGCCCTATGACCCCGAGAAGCTTATTTGCATCCCGAACGATATGCCCTTCGTAGAGAAGCTGTGCGCAGAGCTGTCACAGCCGCGCAGGGAGTTCATGAACGGCAAGTTCCGCGTCGAGCCAAAAGAGCACATGGCCAAGCGTGGTGTTGCCTCTCCGAACCTTGCTGATGCGCTGGTCATGTGCTACATGGAAGGCAGCACGTTTGACATCAGTAGCTTGATGTGACTTGCATCAAGCTGCATTTCTAAAATGCGGCTGGCCAAAATGCGGTAAAAAGCACCATTGATCCTCAGCAGGTACTTCCATGACCGCACCTACCGGCGCTCCGAAAGGTCGCCCTCGCAAGCAAGACGTCACCCGAATGGACGGGCCGTACTCCAACGTCTTCATGGCGGTCAATACCGCACAGGACCGCACCGCATTCACCAAGGCGGTTCCAACCGTCAAGCTGCAGGCCCCTCAGCTCGAGATGCTCTACGAGGGTGACGGCATACTGCGCCGCATTGTGGATCTGCCTGCTGAAGAGCTGTTCCGCGCTGGTTACGTTGTTGAGGGTGTGGATGACAGCAGCGAGGTCACTGCAGCGCTCGACGGTATTGACGCTGAGAAGCAGCTATGCAACGCGGTGCGCTGGTCCCGCTTGTATGGCGGTTCGCTTGTGGTAGCACTGCTCAACGACGGTGGCTCGCTGGATCAACCGCTTAACGAGGAGCGTATCAAGGAGATCGAGCAGTTGCGGGTCTATGACCGCTGGCAGGTCACCATCCAAGAGCGCTACACTGACCCGATGGACAAGCGGTTCAACACGCCGAAGATTTACCACATCAGCCCCACCATTGGAACGCCCTACACCGTGCATGAGTCGCGGTGCTTGGTATTCGATGGGCAACCCGTACCCGAGCGCATCCGCGAGGAAAACGACGGCTGGGGCGCGAGCATTGTTCAGCAGTGCTTCGACCAGTTGCGAAACGTGAATATGTCGCACTACTGGGCCAACGGGTTGCTGGAACGTGCGCAACAAGCTGTCCATGGCATTCCCGAGCTCAGTAACTTGCTGCGCAGTCCCGGCGGTGAGCAGATGGTGCGGAATCGCATCAACATGGTGGATATGGCGCGAAGCGTGAATAACACTGTGGTCATTGACGCTGCAGAGTCCTACGAGCTGAAATCAACCAGCTTCGCAAGCGTTGCCGACATCATGGACCGCTTGGGGAATGCGCTGTGCGCTGTAACGGGTATTCCCGAGTCCCTGCTGTTCGGACGCCAGCAGAAGGGTCTTGCCAACACAGGCGCGGGTGACCTTGAGAACTGGTATGCAAAGGTCGGTCAGAGCCAAGAGCAGGTATTGCTCCCCGTGCTGGACAAGCTGGTAGGCTGGCAGCTCACCGCAATGGGGCAAGCCACCGAGGATTACGAAATCAAGTTTGAACCGCTGTACGTCCCGAGTACAAAGGACAAGGCGGAGAGCGATTACAAGCGTGCGCAGACGTTCGAAATCTACGTCAATATGGGTGCAATGGATGCAAGCGAGGTGCGCTTGATGCTGCCGGAAGAAGGGTACGAAATTGAAGACCCTGAAGAGCTGCCCCCGCCTGACCCCGAGGAAGTGGAGCGCAGTCGCTTGGAGCTTGAAGCTATGCAGCTCAACAACGAGCAGATCGGCAAACCGAAACCCGCTGCACCTGCAGGAGCACCGAAATGACCAGTACCGTAGGCACCGTTGAGCACCCGTTCCATTTGACGGGTCACACCGCGCCACCCGCGTTCGACCCGATTGACCTGTTCTACAATAACGAGGACGGGATCTACCGCGATTACAGCGATCGCTCCACAATGTTCCAGGATAAGGTTGGATCAATTGCTGTTACCGCTGACGGGCAACCTGTTTCGCTGATTCTGGACAAGTCGAAGGGGCTGGCGCTTGGTGAGGAAAAGGTCGTCAATGGCACGTTTGATGCTGATATAGCGGGATGGGACGAGCATTCAAGCTTTGCCACAGGTGCGCTAAATTATACGAGCGGACGACTTCACTTCGTTGCACCGGCGGAGCGCTGCCTTGTTGGGCAGGCGTCTGCACAAAAATGGCCCATAACGGCTGGAAAGTATTACAAGATTGTCTTCGATCTTGAAGTGGTAAGCGGAACTGGTCCTGCAATTCAATGCAATATGGAGTATTACGCTAATAACGCCATTCTTTGGGGTATTTCAAACTCAAAACCTCCTGGAACATATCACTTTGAAATCATTGGTGTTGGCCTTGCCACAGGGAGCGCGATGTTTAATTGCGATACCAATGGCGTCGCTTGTGAATTCTACTTAGACAATGTTTCCATTAAGGAACTCGCTGGAAACCACACCACGTTCGACAACCCTGCAACCTACCACACCGACGGCACGTTGCACTGGCTTGAATATGACGGTGCGAACGATTGGGGCGTTGCTCCCCTTCCTGCGATGCCCATTGCTTCGACGCTGTTTGAAGCAATTACCAAGTTGAGCACTGCAAGAGTTGTTCTTCATACGCCGACCCCGAGCAATGGGAGCTCGTTCATTGGTGTTGCTGAAAGCGGCGGGATGACGCAATACGCTGACCAATCCGCTGGGCGTCCGCTGTACCGTGCAAACGGTGCTGACATTGGTTGGTTCAGGGACGACCTCTACAATGCGCTTCCCGTCAATGTGCCAACTGTGCTTACCCTTGCACCCGTGGATCTTCTCACATCAGGTGTCTGGGATGCTTTTGGAACAGGGTTCTACACGGGTTACAACGCACCGTTCAAGGAGTTTGCGTTCGTGCTCATTGGGCGCGAGGTTAGCGAGGAGGAACGTGCAAGCACTGAGCAGTGGCTCGCAGAAAAGTCTGGTGCAGTGGTTCCGTTCAGCACGCTTGCAAGTTCCCCGCGTGTGCATCAGCAACACCATACATGGGGCTCGGAAGACCTGCCCATTCCCGTTGAGATGTTCCCCTTCCCCTTCACGCTTGTGCCGCAGGACCCGCGCATTGGTGTAGTTGGAACGGTGGATGTTCCGTTCATTGTGGATGGTGTGGGCTCGCCTGGCGCACCACCGTACAGCATCACCCCGCCAACCATTGCTGGTGAAGCTGTTGTCGCTGCGACGCTGACTTACACGCCGGGAACTTGGGGCGGGGTTCCTGTTCCCTCCGTTGTCACCAATTGGGCGCGGGACAATATCTACATCATTGGCACGTTGAATCAGCCCACCTATACGGTGCAACAACAAGACCGCGGGCACGCAATCACCTGCATTGAGGAAGCAACGAACCTCATTGCTTATGCGCAGCAACCGTCCAACGAAATCATTATCCCCGCTTCGGGGTTTTCCAGAGGTTTCTCTTCGGGGTTCAAATAAATGACACGCAAATCCATCACCGAGCTTCGCACGCAAGCAACCGAAACGCTTATTGACAACACCAGCGGCGAAATCAGTCCTGCGGACATTCGCACGCTGATTGAGGACTTCCTGGACACCATGCGCCCGTCGTATGGCGGCTGCGCCATTGACGCAACGGGTGTCAGCAAGGCGGTGACGACTGCTTTCTCGCCGTTTGTGTGGGAAACGCTCATTGACACTGGCAGCGCGGACTGGAATAGCTCCGCAGCTTCGGGCAGTGCTTACCGTAGCAATGGACCAGCAACAACCCGCATCACGTTCAGCGCGGACGTGGTTGCACCGAACAACATGATTGTCACCTTCACCCTGTTCAAGAACGGTGTTGCGACGCCATGGTCAATTTCCGTTACCTCTACCAGTGCAACGGATTTGCAATCACTATCTCTTGCGGGTCTTGATTACGAACCAGGCGCTGACATCAATTACCAAATGCAGGTCAAGGGAAGCGTCAATGGCAACATTGTCATTTCCAACGCCGCGTTCATGGTTGAGAACGTGCCGGTTGATGCGGTGTAATGGCAACTAAGAAGCTCTTCGACCACCCTGATCAGGTTGCTCGCGAATACACACGTCAGACGATGTGGTATGCAAAGCAGCTCCAGAAGAACTCTGAAGAGCTTCTTGTTCCGCAGCTTGACGAGCTGATTCTTGCGTTTCAGGTTGAGATGGTGCGGGACGCATGGGACGACATGCTCGACACCATCATGGGCACCATGAATGCACGTGCTGCAGCTCAGGCCCGTGTGGTTATCGAAAAGCTTCCGGACAACTATGTTGCCCTCAGCAAGTTCAACGAGCGCCAGTTCAAGATGGTTGTCAAGTCCAACACTGGTCTGGACCTGCCTCCTGTCATGCCTGGGTCGAGCTCGAATGCCTTGCTTGGTGTAAGTGTCTTTCGCGACGAGCCTTTCCTGCAACCGCTTGCAAAGAATTGGGTCAAGACGAACACGGATCTCATCAAAACCCTGCCCACGAAGTTTCATCCTGAGCTCGAAGGTATTGTCCGCCGCGGTGTTACCAACGGCACGAGCGTCAAGGACCTTACCAAGCAGATCCGCGATCGTTACGGAAACACCGAGTACCGTGCCAAGTTGATTGCTCAAGACCAGATCAACAAGGGGAATGCCGACCTGACGAGATACCGTCTGCAGCAAGTTGGCGTCACCGAATATATTTGGCGCAGTGTGCAGGACAACCGCGTTCGTCCCGAGCATCAGGAATACAACGGCAACCAGTACGCCTTCAACAAGCCACCTCCTGAGGGCAACCCTGGCCAACCTGTGCGTTGTCGCTGCAGGGCTGAGGCGGTGTGGGACGACATTAACGATGCGATTGCAGAGGCGGAGCTTGGTCCAGGCGGTGTAACGAACCGTTCCATCATCTTCGGCGAGGCTGACAAAGCGTGGGCGATGCTTGGTAACACGCAAGAACTCAAGCAGGTGCTCGCCATGCGCAAGCAACTGATGACCACACTGGAGCAACAGTTCCAGATTCCACGCACGACCGCCTCGGTAGTGCTTGGGGACTGGCAGAAGGCGCGTCTAAGCGGTGCAGCCGTTAAACCGGCCAAGGTAACACCATTGGCCCCACCCGTTGCGCCGCCTGTGCCGGCCCAGCGCAAGCCTGCTTCGGCAACAAAGCGGGCAGCAAAGCCGGTTCAGGTGGATCCAATGACGCAATTTGACCCCGCGTTGAGAACCTACGATCTCGTGGCTCGCGATGATGTACGTGACTGGAATTACTTCTCCTTCGAGGGCGCACCTGTGCCTATCAAGCAGGTGTTAATGAAGTCCAAGATGAACCCTGACGTCAGCAACCAGAAGAAAATGGTGAATGGCGCTCAACAGGAAGAAGGTGCTTGGTGTCATTACACGTATCAGCGAATCAATATGCCCTCGTACTATTACAAACAAGGTGCCAAGGGGCAGTCTGTGTGGCGCCATGAAACAGGGCATTACATGGACGGCACAATGGGTGAGCCCTTTGCCCGCTTGCACGGTATCAGCAACGAGAAAGCGTTCAAGGCTGCAGTAGCGAAGGACAAGGGGCGCCTTATGGGGAAGCACGCTGTCCCATTGTCCAACAGCACCAAGCTCGCGAACGCAGACGAAGTCACAAAGCTGTGGAACATGACAGAGGCAGAAGGTCATCAATACCTTGCCCAGAAGTACGCCAAGCTCGGGTTCGACTACGAGGAGATGAAGACGCTGTACCATTTTGATGGAATGGGCATATTCACTTCAAACTACAAAGCGCACCGGAGCAACCTGCTGAAGATGGCCCAGGCTATCGATAACGATCGCGCTGAGGACTTTGTCTTTGCCCTCGGTGGTGATACACCGCACATGATGCAGCAGACGTGGCAGAACGCTGGTGGCGGTAACTTCAGCGACATGTTGGGCTCGCTCACGAAAAACCAAGTGTCCGGATTCCGAACGTTCTTCGGCCACGAGACTTCATACTACTCAAATGGAAAGCAAGGTCCGAAAGAAGTGTATGCTAACTTCTTCGCCCTGTACGGTACGAAGGCCGCGCCTGGTTGGGCACGGGTGTTCAAGAAGTTCGTACCTGCTACAGACAAGCTTTTCCGCCAGCAAATTGAGGAGTATTTGAAATGACCGAAGAAGAAATTGTCAATACGTATAGCGCCAAGTTCGGAATGTTGCTTCCCCCGCTCAGTTATGGGCATGTCTCATATCCTTGGGACCAGCTTGTGCAGCTTGCACGCGAAGCGCTTGAGCTTGACCGTCCTATCCCTTGGGAGGACATGCTTGCCCCGTTGCCAGAGGGTGCGGACTCGTAGCTTGAAGCAGTAACCTCAAACTGCGCGGCTTGAGGCCATGTTATAAAGTGGGCCATGCTGCGCTACGACACAATCCCGCTCAAAGCAACCCTCACCGCCGACGGCTATCTCGTTGATGCCCAGGCCGTGGTGGCTCGCACTGGAATTCAGGTATATCGCAACGCCGACGGAACAACCCGTCGCGAACTGCGCCTCCCTGACGAGGTATTCCATCCAGATGCGCTTGCTTCGTTTGCTGGTAAGCCCCTCACCGACGATCACCCGTCTGAACCCGTTACCGCACGCAACTTCAAGAAGTATGCTGCCGGTGTGGTTACAGGTGCAGCGTATGCGGACGGGGACAGCGTGCGTGCCCCGATCATCATCCATGACGGTGACACAGTCGATAAAGCACTGAAAGGCGGGAAGCGTGAGCTCTCCGTCGGCTATTCCGTAAAGCTGGACGAAACTCCAGGTGAATGGAACGGCCAACCCTATGACGCAATTCAGCGGGAGATACGTGTCAATCACCTCTCGCTGGTTCGGCATGGTCGGGCGGGTAATGCTCGCCTTAACTTGGACAGCGGCGACGCTGTTTCTGATTTTACTTCAAAGGAGCAGCAAGACATGGACAAAACCATGATTCAGGTCAAACTCGATACGGGTTTGACCTACGACGCCGCTCCCGAAGTTGCCATGGAGCTGGACCGGCTTCGCGGTGACAACGGGAAGCACGTGCAACAAGTGGCAGGCTTGCAAACCAAGCTGGACACCGCCCAAGCTGAAATCGACGCCCTCAAGGCGCAGGTTGCCAGCATTCCGCAACTGAAGACCGATGCGCTGGCTACCGCTCGCGAGGAAGTCAAGGCGCGTGCAGAGCTGGACAAGGTTGCAGCTGAGTTCAAGGTTGATGCCTCTGGCAAGACCGACCGTGAGCTGAAGGAGCTGGTCATCAAGACCGTGCGCACCGACGCTGACCTCGCTGGCAAGTCCGACGACTACATCAACGCTTCGTTTGACCTCGCGGTCAGCATGAAGGCGGATGCTGCGATGGCTGCACAGCGGCTCGCTGGCAAGCGCGACGACGATGCTGGTAGCAAGGACGCTGGCAACAACTACAATTCGTTCATGGCCAAGCTGGGCCAGAAAGCTGAGGCATAACCATGCAATCCACGATTTCCCAATACGGCGCCGCTGCGATTGCCGGTCTGCTTGACGGTGTTGGGCCGCGCAACGTGCGCTCCTACTCCGCCGAAGGTGCAGTTGGCCTGGCTCGTCCGGTCGCGCTCGGCACCGACCCCGCCGGTCAGTGCAAGAACGCCACCAGTGGTGCTTCCGCTGTCGGCTTTGCCATCCACGACCAAGCTCGCGAGCAGAACTCCGCGGGTCTGGTGCAGTACGGTGACAAGGAAACGGTGTCCGTGCTGACGCAAGGCCGCTTCTGGGCCAAGACGTCGGACGCTGTGGTTGCTGGCGCTGTTGCCAACATGACCGTCGCTGACGGTACGCTGACCGACGCTGCTGTTGCTGCAGGTATCGAGGCATTCACGCAAATGGATGTCGTTTTCATCACCGCAACGACCGGCGCCGGTCTTGCAATCGTCGAGGTGAAGTAATCATGAAAAACCAAGCTTCCATGAAGTACGACGAAGCCGACCTCCGCGTCATTACCGCTTCCGGCCGCTTCGATGCTAACGAGTCGGTTTTCTTCGCTCGCCAGCTCGAGTTCGTCAAGTCGCAAACGTACGACATCAAGCGCGTTGCGCTGTCCGCGCTGACCATCATGCCGGTCAGCACCGCAATTCCCGAAGGTGCAACCACGCACACGTATCGTCAATATGACAGCGTGGGCATGGCCAAGATCATCGCCAACTACGCGAATGATCTTCCGCGTGCTGACGTCACCGGCAAGGAATTCACCAGCCCGATCCGCTCCATCGGTAACGCTTACGGCTACAACGTGCAGGAAATTCGCTCAGCGATGTTCGCTGGCGTGAATCTCAATGGCAAGAAGGCCATGGCTGCAACCCGTGCGCATCAGGAAAAGATCAACCTGCTCGCGTTCAACGGCGACACCGAAAGCGGTCTGCCTGGCTTGCTGCACAACGCAAACGTTCCGGAAACCACTCTGCTGGCTGACGGCACGGGCACCTCCAAGACGTTTGCCAGCAAGTCCAGCGACAAGATCGTGCGGGACATCAACTCGCTGATCAACAAGGTGATCACCCAATCCAAGGGCGTGCATCGCGTCAATCAGGTCTGGTTGCCGATCGAGCAGTATGCGCTGATCGCTACCACGCAGAACAGTGTGGCCAGCGACACCACGATCCTGGAGTTCCTGCGCCAAGTTCATCCCGGCGTGACGTTCATGCAG
>Ga0316625_100000033_pt1 | contig 18901 bp, 16 predicted proteins | sample OWC_Aug_T1_C1_D1_FD_207655 | JGI IMG/M metagenome (GOLD analysis project Ga0316625, IMG submission 207655) | Wetland soil microbial communities from Old Woman Creek delta, Ohio, United States - OWC_Aug_T1_C1_D1_A | ecosystem: Environmental > Terrestrial > Soil > Wetlands | place: USA: Ohio... | reverse complement strand
GCATGGGATCCTGACTTCAACACCGCCGACCTGCTTGTCCTGTTGCCTTTGTCCCGTCTTAGTCAGCATTACCTGCGCCACTTCATGAAGTGACTGCCCGGCTGGGCGAAGCGTGTATTAAGAACATGGATAGTGTTATCCTTTAGCCTTCCTGGGCTAACTGGCGTTGTTATCCGTGAAGTTCCAAAACCCTTACCAGCGGGATGATCTTGTTCGCATTGCGGTGCTTGTCCTGCTTTATTGGGCAACTGCCAAGATTGGGCTGTATTTCTCCAGCATCGCCACCATCTCCCTGATATGGCCGCCTGCCGGCATTTCTCTGGCCGCTCTGCTGATATTCGGTTACCGTTTGTGGCCCGCTGTTGCAATCGGTGCTTGCCTTGCCGAAATGGGCAGCGGTGTTTCTTTGAATGTTGCATTAGGGATGACGGCCGGCAACACGCTGGAAGCATTGCTCGGTGCATGGCTGCTGAACCGTGCCGGCTTTAGCCTCGCCCTTGAAGACCCCAAGGATGTGCTGCGACTGGTCATGCTGGGTGCGGGCGTCAGTCCGCTGATCAGCGCATTGTTCGGGGTTTCCAGTCTGGTGATTGGTGGTGTGACGCCCCTCGGTGTCTCACCGCAAGCCTTGCTGAGCTGGTGGGGCGGCGATGCGCTAAGCATTCTTGTGGTTACGCCTTTGCTGCTGTCCCTTTCCCTGCGACAACCAATATTGCGCCAGGATCTGCTGGATATTGTGGTGCTGTATCTGCTGGTGCTCATCCTGGCGGCCATGATTTTCTTCGGACAGATTCCTGAAGGCATCGGGTTCCGCCCCCACTTGTTCATGCTGTTCCCGTTTGCGCTTTGGACGGCAGTACGCTTCCACTTACGCGGTACCACACTGCTGACGCTGTTGATCGCGGCGCTGGCTTTAGTTAGCCAGATTTTAGGAAAGGGTTATTTTGGCGGGGATCAGTCGAAAGGACTGGTGGATGTCTGGGTCTACATCGTGATTTGGTCTTCTACCAGCCTCTTCCTGGCAGCGACATACACGGGGCGGTTGCGGGCCGAACAGTCCTTGCGGCAGACCGAGCGGGAATACCGGGTGCTGGTGGAATCGGCGAATGCCATCATCTGGCGCGGTCTTCCAGGCCGAGGGCTCACCTATGTCAGCCCGGAGGCGGAAAAGATCCTGGGCTATCCGTTGAGCGCGTGGACCGATTCGCCAAGCTTCTGGCAGGATCACATTCACCCGGATGATCGCCGCTGGGTGATCGAGTACTCCAACATCGAATCCATCAAGCTGAAGGGCTACAACTGTGACTATCGGATGCTGGCAGCAGATGGCCGTGTCGTCTGGCTGCACGATATTGTGCGGGTAGTGCCGGATGAAAAGGGATTCCCTGGGGTGCTGATTGGCATCATGCTGGATATCACCTCCAGCAAGCAGGTCGAATCCAGCCTGCGCCTGAGGGACGCGGCGTTCGAAAGCACGGCCGAAGGCATCATCATTACCGATGCGGATCTGAATGTGCTGGAGGTCAATCAGGGTTTCGTCAATATTTCCGGGTATGCGCGCGAAGAAATCCTTGGCAACACGCCGGAATTGTTGCTGTCCGACGTGCATGATGACTTGTACTATCGGCAGGTTTCTGGCCTCATCCAGGCGAATGGCCAGTGGCGAGGCGAGATGTGGAGCCGGCGCAAGAACGGCGACACCTATCCAATATGGCTTTCCGTTACCGCCCTGAAGGATGGCATGGGCAGGATCGCCAACTATGTCGCGGTATTCAGCGATATCGCCTTGCGCAAGCAATCCGAGGAACAGCTGCGCTATCTGGCCGACCACGATGCGCTGACCGGCCTGCCGAACCGGACTTTACTGGAGGAGCGCATGCGGCAGGCCATATTGCGCGCGCAGCGCAATCATGACCGGGTTGCCATTCTGTTTGTCGACCTCGACCGCTTCAAGGTTATCAACGACACGCTGGGCCATCATGCCGGCGACTTGCTACTGCAGGAGGCGGCCGATCGGCTGCGGAAGCGTCTACGCGAGACTGACACCATCGCACGGCAGGGCGGGGACGAGTTCGTGGTTATGGTGGAACAGTTCACCGACACGCAGTATTTAAGCGCCGTGGCGGCCAAGATCATGGAGGCGTTGAGCCAGCCGTTTTTCCTAATGGATCAGGAGTGTCATATTAGTGCCAGTATCGGCATCAGCGTGTATCCGGAGGACGGCGCCGAACTGCATACCCTGATGAAGAACGCCGATGCCGCCATGTACCGGGCCAAAGAGCACGGCAAGAACACTTTCCAGTTCTATGCGGCCAATTCGAACGTGCACAGTTTCGAGCGGTTGTCGCTCGAAAACAGTCTGCGCCGCGCTGTGGAACGCAATGAGTTCGTACTGCATTACCAGCCCAAGATCGATGTCCTTACCGACCAGATTGTCGGCGCCGAGGCGCTGGTGCGCTGGAATAACCCGGACTTGGGGCTGGTGTCGCCCGCCCAGTTCATCCCGCTGGCGGAGGAGACCGGGCTGATCATTCCAATTGGTGCGTGGGCGCTGGAGGAAGCCTGTCGCCAGAACCGCGCCTGGCAACGGGAGGGGCTGCCCAAGATCGGCGTGGCCGTCAACCTGTCGGCGCGTCAGTTCCGCGATGAAGGATTGCATGAGACGGTTGCCGATGCACTGTCCAACAGTGGGTTGCTCCCGGAGTATCTGGAACTGGAAATCACCGAAAGCATGATTATGCAGAATGCCGACCGCGCCAGCGCTCTCCTGCAACGATTCCGCGACATGGGTACATTGCTGTCGATCGACGATTTTGGTACCGGCTATTCCTCTCTCGGCTATCTCAAGAGCTTCCCCATCGATGCGGTCAAGATCGACCGTTCATTCGTGCGGGATATCCCGAACAACGCCGACGATGTGGCGATCACCAAGGCTATCATCGCCATGGCGCACAGCCTGAAGCTGAAAGTGGTGGCGGAGGGGGTGGAGAATGTGGAGCAGCTCGAATTCCTGCGCGAAAATAAATGCAACTTGATACAGGGCTATCTTTTCAGCAAGCCCTTGCCGGCGGATGCGTTCGCCATGCTGCTGTCCGGACCTACGCTGAAGATCTGATCGGGGAGGTTTGCTCCGGGGTTCTCATGGGGTATTGCCGGTCTTAGCGATGGCCTTCCTTGGCCATGTTGATCGAATATTTGGGAATCTCCACGACCAGATCAGTGTCGCCTGCAATCGCCTGGCAGGAAAGGCGTGAAAACGGCTCCAGTCCCCAGGCTTTATCCAGCAGGTCTTCTTCCTTTTCCTCCGGCGGTTCGAGCGACTTGTAGCCTTCACGCACGATGACGTGGCAGGTCGTGCAGGCGCAGGCCTTATCACAGGCATGGTCGATGTCGATACCGTGGTCGAGCAGGTTGTCGCAGATGGAAACGCCTGCCCTGGCTTCGATGACGGCGCCTTCCGGGCAGAGTTCCTGATGGGGTAGAACGATGATTTGCGGCATGAGTCAGATTCCAAATTCATCCAGTGTGTGACCGGCCAGCGCCTGTTTGACAGAAGCGTCCATGCGCCGCGCGGCGAAGGTCTCGCTGGCGCGGTTGAGATTTTCGATGCTGGCGCTGATGGCGCGGGCGTCGCTGCCGGCAGCCAACTGACGCAGGGCAGCTATCTGTTGTTCCATGGAGGTGCGCTCCGATTTGTCCAGCAGTGCCCCATCCTTGACCAATGCGGCGGCGATAGCCTCCAGCAGGCGATCGGCTTCAACTTGCGCCTCGCGTAGTGCGCGTGCCTGCTTGTCTTCCTGGGCATGTGCATAGCCGGATTGCAGCATGTTGGCAACTTCGTCGTCGCTCAGGCCGTAAGACGGCTTCACCACCACATGCGCTTCCACCCCTTTGGTTTGCTCGCGTGCCGATACCGACAGCAGTCCGTCGGCATCCACCTGGAAGGTCACCCGGATGCGCGCCGCCCCGGCCGCCATCGGCGGGATGCCGCGTAGCTCGAAGCGCGCCAGCGAGCGGCAATCGGAAACCAGCTCGCGCTCTCCCTGCACCACATGGATGCTCATGGCGGTCTGGCCGTCCTTGAAGGTGGTGAAATCCTGTGCCCGTGCCACGGGAATGGTGGAATTGCGCGGGATGACTTTCTCCGTCAGCCCGCCCATGGTTTCCAGCCCGAGCGAGAGCGGGATCACATCCAGCAGCAACAGTTCGTTGTCGTTCTTGTTGCCGGCCAGCACGTTGGCCTGAATGGCGGCGCCCAGCGCCACCACTTTGTCCGGGTCGAGGTTGGTGAGCGGCTCCTGCTGGAAAAATTCCGCCACCGCGCGCTGGATTTGCGGCATGCGCGTGGCGCCGCCGACCATTACCACGCCCTGCACATCTTCCACGCTGATTCTGGCGTCGCGCAAGGCTTTGCGTGTGGGCGCCAGCGTCTTGGCCACAAGATGCCGGGTCAACTCGTTGAACGTCTGGCTGGTCAGGGTCAGGTCAACCAATTCCCCCCCGGACAGCGCACAAGTGATGCGCGTGTCGGCGTGATCGGTCAGCTGTTCCTTGGCCTCGCGCGCCTTGGTCAACAACAGGCGCGTATCCTCCGGGCCGATGGGCGGCAGCTTGGCTTGTTCCAGTACCCAGCAAAATACGCGACGGTCGAAATCGTCCCCGCCCAGCGCGGAATCACCATTGGTGGCCAGTACCTCGAACACCCCCCTGGAAAGACGCAGTATGGAAACGTCGAAGGTGCCGCCGCCCAGGTCATACACTACGAAAACGCCTTCAGCGGCATTGTCGAGGCCATAGGCCACGGCCGCCGCGGTCGGTTCGTTGAGCAGGCGCAACACGTTCAGTCCGGCCAGCCGCGCGGCATCCTTGGTAGCCTGGCGCTGTGCGTCGTCGAAGTAGGCGGGCACGGTAATGACGACGCCGGTGAGCTCTCCGCCTAGCGATTTTTCTGCCCGTGCCCTGAGAACCTTGAGAATTTCGGCCGAGACTTCGACCGGACTCTTGATGCCGGCAACAGTATTCAGTTGCAGCATCCCCGGCGCATCGACGAAGCGGTAAGGATGATGGCTGATGTCGGGGATATCGTGTACGCCGCGGCCCATGAAGCGCTTGGCCGAAACGATGGTATTGTGCGGGTCGCGGCTTTGCTGGGCTTGGGCGTGATAGCCGACTTCAGTGCTGCTGTCAGGGAGGTAGCGTACCACCGATGGCAACAGCGCGCGGCCTTCGTCGTCCTGCAGCACGACGCTCATCCCGCTGCGCACAGTAGCGACCAGCGAGTTGGTGGTGCCGAGGTCGATGCCGACTGCCAGCCTGTGCTGGTGTGGAGCGGCGCTCTGGCCAGGTTCGGAGATTTGTAGCAGAGCCATAAGGTTTTAATTAGACGAGATTAACAGGATGAGCAGGATTAATTTGTCAGGTTTTAATCCGGTAGATCCTGTTAATCCCGTCCATATGTTTTTGACTTTCATTATTCCAGCGCTTCGATTGCCTGTTCGATTTCGATGCGCACTTTATCAAGAAAGCGCAACTTGCGCACGGTTTCGGCCGCCTGGGCGAAATCCTGTTGCTGGTCGAGGGTGGCGTGCAGGTTCTGCTCGAGCGCGGCGCCTTCGTGGCGCAACTCGCGCAGCAGCTGCTCCAGTACGTCGATGTCGCAGGCATCGCTGGCTTCTTCGATGGCTTCGCGCCATTCCATTTGCTGCATCAGGAAAGCCGCTGGCATCGCGGTGTTGGTTTCTTCCAGCGTATCCACGCCATGCAGGTGCAGCAGGTAGCGCGCCCGGGTGATGGGGGATTTGAGCGTCTGGTAGGCCTCGTTGACGTGCGTGGCCAGTTGCATGGAGCGCAGCCGTTCGGCCGGTGACGCAGCAGCGAACTTGTCGGGGTGGACTTCGCTTTGCAGCTTGCGGTAGTGACGGTCGAGCTGATCGAGGTCAATGGCGAAGCTGGCCGGCAGGTCGAACAATTCGAAGTGGTTCTGATGTATGTCGAGCATGGGATTCAGCGGCAGGCGGCGAAATCGCCGCTGCATGTCGGCATCCTAAACGGTGAAGCTTTCGCCGCAGCCGCATTCGCCCTTGACATTGGGGTTGTTGAATTTGAACCCCTCGTTCAGGCCTTCCTTGGTGTAATCGAGCTCCGTGCCGTCGAGGTAGGCGAGGCTTTTGGGGTCGATCAGTACGGTGACGCCGTGGCTTTCGAAGGTCAGATCTTCCGGCAGGATTTCATCGGAAAACTCCAGCGTGTAGGCCATGCCGGAACAGCCAGTGGTTTTGACACCCAGGCGCAAACCAACGCCTTTGCCCCGGTTAGCGAGAAATTTCTCCACGCGTTGAGCTGCGGTTTCAGTGAGAGTTATTGCCATGATTAAAAAACCTTGTAGACAGTATTTACGGGGTTAGCAGGATGAAATCCGGGGGCAATCCCGTTAATCCTGTTAATCCCTTCCAATTTTCTTTTAGGATTTGCAAGTCGCATCACAAGCGTCGGCTTCACCAGCTTGCCCTTGTTTTTGGCGCAGATCGGCGATGGCAGCCTTGATGGCGTCCTCGGCTAGAACGGAGCAGTGAATCTTCACCGGGGGCAACGCCAGCTCTTCGGCGATATCCGAGTTTTTGATGGTCATCGCCTCGTCCAGCGACTTGCCCTTGAGCCATTCGGTGACCAGCGAGGAAGACGCGATGGCGGAACCGCAGCCATAGGTCTTGAATTTCGCATCTTCGATCACGCCGTTCTCGCCGACCTTGATCTGTAGCTTCATCACGTCGCCGCAAGCCGGCGCACCCACCATGCCGGTGCCGACGTTCTTCTCGTCCTTGTTGAACGAGCCTACATTGCGCGGGTTTTCGTAGTGGTCCAGTACTTTTTCGCTATATGCCATTTTGATGCTCCTTACTTAGTGGGTGGCCCACTCTACAGAATTCAAATCGATACCGTCCTGATACATCTCCCACAACGGGGAAAGCTCGCGCAGCTTGCCGATCTTGGCCTTGAGTAGCACGATGGTGTAATCAATTTCTTCCTCGGTGGTGTAGCGGCCGATGGAGAAGCGGATCGAGCTGTGCGCCAGTTCGTCGCTGCGGCCGAGTGCGCGCAGCACGTAGGAAGGCTCCAGGCTGGCCGAGGTGCAGGCCGAGCCGCTGGAGACTGCGATGTCTTTCACCGCCATGATCAGCGATTCGCCTTCGACGAAATTGAAGCTGACGTTCAGGTTGTGCGGCACGCGCTGCTTCAGGTCACCATTCAGATAGACTTCTTCGATCTCGGAAAGGCCGGCCCACAACTTGTCACGCAAGCGCTTGATGCGGGCATTTTCCAGCGTCATTTCCTCCTTGGCGATGTGGAAGGCTTCGCCCATGCCGACGATCTGATGCGTGGGCAGGGTGCCGGAGCGGAATCCGCGCTCGTGGCCGCCGCCGTGCATTTGCGCTTCCAGGCGCACGCGCGGCTTGCGGCGCACATACAGCGCGCCGATGCCCTTGGGGCCATAGGTTTTGTGCGCGGAAAAGCTCATCAGGTCGACCGGCAGTTTTTCCAGGTCGATGTCGACCTTGCCGGTGGCCTGTGCAGCATCGACGTGAAACATGGTGCCGTTGGCGCGACACAGGTTGCCGAGCGCTTCGATATCCTGAATCACGCCGATTTCATTGTTGACCAGCATTACGGAAGCCAGCACGGTGTCGGGGCGCAACGCAGCCTTGAATTTCTCCAGATCCACCAAGCCGTTCGGTTCGGGGTCGAGGTAAGTTGCGTCGAAGCCTTGGCGTTCAAGTTCGCGCACCGGGTCGATCACTGCCTTGTGCTCGGTGGTGACGGTGACAATGTGTTTGCCTTTGGATCCGGCGTAGAAGTTCGCCGCGCCCTTGATGGCAAGGTTGTTCGATTCGGTGGCGCCCGATGTCCAGACGATTTCCTTGGGATCGGCGTTGACCAGTGCCGCGACCTGCTCCCGTGCATTTTCCACGGCTTTTTCCGCCACCCAGCCGAAGACGTGGCTGCGGCTTGCCGGATTGCCGAAATGTTCGGTCAGGTAGGGGATCATCTTGTCCGCCACGCGTTGGTCTACCGGCGTGGTTGCGGAGTAATCCAGGTAAATCGGTTTTCTTACACTCATGCTTGCTTCCTCAAACCGCAATCGCGGCCATGCGTTTCATACGTAACAATTCGTTTTCCAGCGTCTGCAAAAAACCAGATACTTGCTCGATGCGGTTGCCGGGGCCAAAGCTCACACGTGCCGCGCCCAACGCCAAGTCCGGTGCCACCCCCATTGCCATCAGCACCGGGCTGGGATCGGTGCTGTCGCTGGAGCAGGCGGATCCGCTGGCGACGGCATAACCCTGACGATCCAGCGCCATCACCAGCGTTTCGCCATCGATGCCTTCAAAAGCGAAGAAACTGGTATTGGGCAGTCGCTCGACGCGTTCTCCAAAAACGGTTGCGCCCAGGCGATGCAAGCCTGCCTCCAGTACCTCGCGCAACGCCAGCATATTTGCGCTGCGTTCAGCCAGTTCCTGCTGCGCCAGTTCGCACGCCTGGCCAAATCCCACGATGGCGGCAACATTCTCGGTGCCGCTGCGCAGCCCCTTTTCTTGTCCGCCGCCATGCAGCAACGGTTGAATGTCCAGGCTTTTGTCCAGTATCAGCGCCCCGGCACCTTGCGGGCCGCCGATCTTGTGCGCTGACAGGCTCATGGCATGTAAGCCCTGGCCGGTAAAATCTACCTCGATCTTGCCTAATGCTTGTACCGCGTCGGTATGCACCAGCGTGTTGTGGCGCCTGGCCAGCCGCGTCACCGCCGCAATGTCCTGCAAGACCCCGGTTTCGTTGTTGGCCACCATCACCGAGAGCAGCGCAGTCGGCTGTCGTAGCGTTTGTTCCAATGCTTGCATATCCAGCTGGCCATTGGCGTCGACCGGGACTTTCGTCAAACTCCATCCACGTCGTTGCATGGCTTGTGCCGGCTTCATTACCGCCGGGTGCTCGATGACGCTCACTGCAATTCTGGTTGGCGCGAGCGCAGCGCACATGCCTTGCACCGCAAGGTTGTCGGCCTCGGTGCCTCCGCTGGTGAATACCACCTGCGATGGGTGCGCGCCAGCGATTGCCGCAACTTGCTCGCGGGCTTGTTCGATCGCGGCTCTTGCCTGCCGCCCCAGGCCGTGGCGGCTGGTCGGGTTGCCGTGCGGCTGCTGGAGGAAGGGCAGCATCGCTTCCAGCACCCTGGAATCCATCGGGCTGGTGGCATTGTGGTCGAAGTAAACTGACACTAGGCCGCTACTGCTAAATCTTTTATCCGGCGCTTTGGCTCAGGAATGGTGATTGTCTTGCCATTGCGCTGCGATGCCACAAGCTCTGCAAGGCTCACACCGGAGAGATATTCCAGGATTCTGACGTTAAGGCTGGACCACAGGTCATGCGTCATGCAGCGGCGTTCCTCGTGGCAGTTTTCGTTGCCGCCGCACTGGGTGGCATCGATCTGTTCGTCCACGGCGGTGATGATGTCCGATACGGAAATATCATCAAGCGCCTTGGCGATGCGATAACCCCCTCCTGGGCCACGTACGCTTTTGACCAAACCGTTGCGACGCAAACGGCTGAAAAGCTGTTCGAGGTAAGAAAGGGAAATCTCCTGCCGCTCGCTGATGCCAGCAAGGGTAACGGGGCGGTCGACCTCGCTCAGTGCCAGATCCAGCATGGCGGTTACGGCAAAACGTCCTTTGGTGGTCAAGCGCATTTTGGGCAAATCCTAAAAATTGAAGTAAACGCAGCAATTGTGCTGAACTATAAAATACCTTAATGTTTTAGTCAACTATTCTGTTCAGATAGTTCACATCGAAGGCATTGGCTACCTCGGCATCGGTTTCTACCTCGGCCCCCAGCTTTGAGAGTTGCTCTGTAATTTCCTGTATTTTTTGATCCTGTTGCGCAGCGTGGTCAAGCAGCGCGTGGATGGCCTTGGTCATGGGATCGTTCATGTCGTCGGAAACGGCATAGGCCGAGAACCCCATCTTTTGTGCGATATCGTCGCGTTGTTTGACTTTTTCCTGGTCCAGAATGCGCGCAGGAATACCTACGGCGGTGGCATTTGCCGGAACGTCCTTCACGACTACGGCGTTGGAGCCAATTCTGGCATTTGCGCCGACCGTGATCGGGCCGAGGATTTTGGCGCCTGCGCCGATTACCACGCCATTTTCCAGCGTCGGATGGCGCTTCCCCTTATTCCAGGAAGTGCCGCCTAGCGTGACGCCGTGATACAGCGTGCAGCCGTCGCCGATCTCCGCGGTTTCGCCGATCACCACGCCCATCCCATGATCGATGAACACGCGGCGCCCGATAGTGGCGCCCGGATGGATCTCGATGCCGGTCAGAAAGCGGCCGATATGCGAGGAAAGGCGCGCCAGCCAGCGCAGGCGGAGGTTCCACAGCCAGTGCGAGAACCGGTGAATGAGCAGCGCATGAAGCCCGGGGTAAGTGGTAAGCACTTCCCAGTGCGTGCGTGCCGCCGGGTCGCGATCGAACACGACGGCGATGTCTTCGCGCAGATGATTGAACATGGTGTTGGCGATAGTAATCTTGACAATGACAAATGGTTATTTTGCCATAAAAGGCGGGCTATTTCGATGATTTCACGGCTTTCAATATCCCGCGCAGAATGTTGACCTCCTCTTTCTCCAGCCGTGCCCGGGAAAACAGGCGGCGCAGCCGCGGCATCAGTCGCTTCGGCATGGCCGGATCGAGAAAGCCGACGTGAAGCAGCGTTTCTTCAAGATGACGGTAAAAGCCCTCGATTTCGTCGTGGCTTGCCGGCGGGAAGATGTTTTCAGTGGTGACTGGCGCGGAAGAAGCCGCCATGCGCAGCTCATAGGCAAGCACCTGCACCGCCGCAGCCAGATTGAGCGAAGAATACTCCGTATTGGCGGGGATCATGGCCAGTTGCTGGCACTGGATCAGTTCGGCATTGGAAAGCCCGCTCATTTCGGTACCAAACACCAACGCGGCCTTCAGGGCGGATGCAATCCTGATTATCTGCGCTGCGGCCTCGCGCGCCGATACCAGTTCGTGGGTGAGTTCACGCTTTCGCGCGCTCAATCCGATTACCAGGGCGCAGCCGGCTAGCGCTTCTTGTAGCGATGCGCACACACGAGCCTGTGCCAGGATGTCCGTAGCGCCGGAAGCCATGGCATCGGCATCGGGATGCGGAAATTTTTTGGGATTGACCAGCACCAGTTCGCTGAGCCCCATCGTTTTCATCGCGCGGGCGGCGGCACCAATGTTGCCGGGGTGGCTGGTCTGGCAGAGCACGATACGGATGTTGGCGAGCGATTCGGGTTTGGAGCTCATGGCGTTCAGGCGGTAAAATGCCAATTTTAACAGCTCTTTAAAAGTTTCCCGGCGGGAGACGAACCGAAAGCCAACCATGCACCCCATGCTTAACATCGCGGTGAAAGCCGCGCGCAATGCCAGCCTCATCATCAACCGCGCCTCCCAGGATCTGGGGGCGCTCAAGGTGCGCAGCAAAACCTACAACGACTACGTCAGCGAAGTGGACCATGCTGCCGAGCGCGCCATTATTGAGACGCTGCATGACGCCTACCCGACCCACGCCATCTTCGCCGAAGAAAGCGGTGCCTTGGAAGGGGACGCGGAAAATGTCTGGATCATCGATCCGCTCGACGGCACTACCAATTTCTTGCACGGCTTTCCGCAATACTGTATTTCGATTGCCCTGCAGCAGCGCGGCCAGATTACCCAGGCGGTGGTGTACGACCCCAACCGCAATGACCTGTTCACCGCCACGCGTGGTGCCGGCGCCTTCCTCAACGACCGACGCATCCGGGTCAGTACCCGTGCCAGATTGCAGGAGTCCATCATCGGCACTGGTTTTCCGTTCCGCGACTTCGCGCATCTCGACACCTATATGGGCATGCTCAAGGACATGATCAGGAAGACCTCGGGCATCCGTCGCCCCGGTTCCGCCGCGCTTGACCTGGCTTATGTGGCTGCCGGCTGGTACGACGGCTTCTGGGAAATCGGCCTGTCCAAGTGGGATATCGCCGCCGGCGCGCTGCTGGTGCACGAGGCCGGCGGCCTGGTCGGAGACTTCGAGGGAAACGAAACCTGGCTGGAAACCGGCAACATCGTTGCCGCCAATCCCAAGGTGTTCGCCCAGATGCTACAGACGCTCAATCCGCACCTGACGGAGCCGCTTAAATCCAACCCCGTCTAAGCGCGACATGAAATTCGTGAAAGCAGGGACGGCACCGCTTTGAACGAGGATTCCTTGCAGCAGCACACGCCCATGATGCGTCAGTACCTCGGCATCAAGGCGCAATACCCCGATATGCTGCTGTTCTACCGCATGGGGGATTTCTACGAGCTGTTTCACGACGACGCCGAAAAGGCTGCGCGCCTGCTCGGTATCACCCTGACCCGGCGTGGCGCCAGCAATGGCGAACCCATTCGCATGGCAGGCGTGCCTTACCATTCCGTCGAGCAATATCTCGCCAGGCTGGTCAAGCTGGGTGAGGCGGTGGCGATCTGCGAGCAGGTGGGCGACCCGGCCAAGTCCAAGGGGCCAGTGGAGCGCCAGGTGGCGCGCATCCTCACCCCCGGCACACTGACGGACAGCGCCCTGTTGGACGACACGCGCGACAGCATGCTGCTGGCGTTGTGTCCCGGTGAACAGATGGTGGGGCTGGCGCGCATCAACCTTGCTTCCGGCCAGTTCGTACTGAATGAAATCGCATCCAATCTGTTGGCTCAGGAACTAGAGCGTATCGCCCCGGCCGAGCTGCTGCTGCCGGACGATTTCTCCCACGCTGCGGTGGATGCCGCCAAATGCCCGAAAAAGCGCTTGGCGCCTTGGCAGTTCGACCGCGACTCGGCGACGCAATCCCTCACCCGGCAATTCAACACTTACGACCTTTCCGGTTTCGGCTGCGCCGATCTGACGGCCGCCATCGCCGCCGCCGGCGCCCTGCTAGATTATCTCAAGCACACCCAGCGCACGGCCTTGCCGCATATTCAGGGACTCTCCGTGGAACAGTCCACGGCCTTTGTGCAGCTCGATGCTGCGACGCGGCGCAACCTGGAAATCGACCAGACCCTGCGCGGCGAGCCGGCACCCACGCTGTATTCCCTGCTCGACACCACCGAAACCGCGATGGGTGCCAGATTGCTGCGGCGCTGGCTGCATCATCCGCTGCGCGACCGTCATCAGATTGCCGCTCGCCATGCGGCGATTGGCGAGCTGATCGAGGCGGACATGTTTTCTTCCCTGCGCCTGACGTTGCACTTGGTGGGCGACATCGAGCGCATCACCTCGCGTATTGCCCTCAGGACGGCGCGTCCGCGTGATCTTTCCGGTTTGCGTGACAGCCTGCGCCAGTTGCCGCTGCTGGGCGATGGTTTGCGGCATTGTTCAGGCGAATGTCTTGGTGGCCTGCGCGAGGCGCTGATCGCCCCTGCTGAGGTTGAATCCCTGTTGTTGCGCGCCATCCAGCCCGAGCCGGCCGCCGTGCTGCGCGAAGGCGGCGTGATCGCCGCAGGTTATGACGCAGAACTGGATGAATTGCGTGGCATACAGACCAATTGCGGCGAGTTTCTGCTGGCATTTGAGGCGGCCGAGAAAGAGCGCACCGGCATTGCCAATCTCAAGGTCGAATACAACAGCGTGCACGGTTTCTACATTGAGTTGAGCCGCGCCCAGGCCGAAAACGCCCCGCCAGAATACCGCCGCCGCCAGACGTTGAAGAATGCCGAGCGCTACATTACGCCGGAATTGAAGATCTTCGAAGACAAGGTGCTCTCGGCCAACGATCGCGCGTTGGCACGCGAAAAGGCGTTGTATGACGAAGTGCTGGAACTGCTGCTGCCTCACATTGCCGCCTTGCAGCGCAACGCCAGTGCGGTGGCTGAGCTCGATGTGCTGTGCACTTTCGCCGAGCGCGCGCAGGCGCTGAACTACGTCGCGCCGGAATTTACCGACGAGGCCGTGATCGAGATCGTCGATGGCCGCCATCCGGTGGTCGAGCAACTTGCCCAGCCCTTCATCGCGAACGACACGCGGCTTTCGCCATACCGTCAACTTTTGTTGATCACTGGCCCCAACATGGGCGGCAAATCCACCTACATGCGGCAGACCGCACTCATCGTGCTGATGGCGCATTGCGGCTGCTTCGTGCCGGCGGCCTCGGCGAGAATCGGCCCGGTGGATCGCATTTTCACCCGTATCGGCGCATCCGACGACCTAGCGGGTGGGCGTTCCACCTTCATGGTCGAAATGACCGAAACCGCCAACATCCTGCACAACGCTACCGAGCACAGCCTAGTGCTGCTGGACGAAATCGGGCGCGGCACTTCCACTTTTGACGGCCTGGCGCTGGCTTGGGCGTGCGCGCGGCATCTGCTGGAGCGCAACCGTGCCTATACGCTGTTCGCCACCCATTATTTCGAGCTCACGCGGCTGGTGGAAGACTACAAGCAGGTCGCCAACGTGCATCTCGACGCGGTGGAGCACGGCGACGGCATCGTGTTCCTGCACAGCGTGGAGGAGGGGCCGGCTAGCCAGAGTTACGGTCTGCAGGTGGCGCAGCTGGCCGGCATCCCCAAAAGCGTGGTGGCCGCCGCCAAGCGACGGCTGGTGCAACTGGAACAGCAAAGCATCGTCGCCGGACCGCAGGCTGACCTGTTCGCTGCGCCGGAAGCCAGCGAGCCACCGCCGCATCCTGCGCTGGAAGCGCTGCTGGATGTCGATCCGGACGAGATGTCGCCGAAGCAGGCGCTGGAGGCCTTATACAGGCTGAAAGGCCTGCTGTAGGCTGTTCGTCCACGGTAAAGCCCGCGCCGTCTCACCCCTGAGAATCGTCAACCTTGGTTCGTAGCGCCTTGATACGTCCGCGCTGCATCTTGCCTTCCAGCCGCCGCTTCTGCGAACCCAGGGGGGGTTTGGTCGGACGCCGCACCACTGGCGGCCGCGCCAGGCGGTTTACCAGGCCATGCAGCCGCGCAATCGCATCCTGCCGATTCGAGTCCTGGCTACGGTAGCGCTGTGCCTTGATGATGATGACGCCCTCGGCGGTAATACGCTGGTCGCGCAGCGCCAGCAGCCGTTCCTTAACGGCTTCGGGCAGCGACGACGCCCGAATATCGAAGCGCAAATGCACCGCGCTGGAAACCTTGTTGACGTTCTGCCCGCCCGCGCCTTGTGCGCGGATAGCGGTGATTTCGATTTCACTGTCGGGGATGATGATTGGGTTGCACATACCGTGCATCTTGCCACTTGCTCGGCCCAATGCACAGTCGGCACCGAAACTGGAAAGGGGATGCGCCGGGGGTTGCCTGGCGGCTAGTATGCTCTGAGGATCACAGAATTTTTGCACTCTTGCTGAGATTGTGGCGGGCACACAGCAACTGGATATTCTCGGCTTTCAGTGATGTACCGCCTTTCGAGAATGGAAGAATGTGATCGAAATGAAGTTCGTCTGTTGCTCCACATGTTACACACTGCCCTCCATCGCGAGCCCAAACCTCAAGTTTTACGTTCGTTGGGATGATGCGACTACGCTCTACAAGTCGGCTAGGGAGATCTTCTGCCGCTGTTTCATCAGCAACATCTTCTACTGCTTCCAATTTGAACTTAAAAACGTTTCTATAACCATCGTTTTCAGTCCATGAGTCAACCAAGTGGAAGAAACCATTGTCAGTCCAAATCCCAGCCTTGATCTTTTCATAGACCTGGACGATGTCCGGGCCTTTTTGGCCTGACTTGAATCGCTGAGCTGCTTGGTGAAATTTTCCATTTTCAGTGAGCGTCCCGCCTTGTTGACGTTCTGGCTGATCGACAACTTTGGGGTTGGAAGCTCCTTTACGTTTTGGCTCATCATGTCCTTCATAGATGAGCACAGCCCCGTCGTCTTGTACTTCATCACGATAAGGTGAGTTCGGGCGCACAGACATGAGAATGACCGAGTGACGCCCCTTCAGCCTGAAGTTCATGCCACGCTGAAGGCTTGTTCCTTCTTTCTGACACATCTCGATATAGGAGATGACGTTACCTCTCACGCTTCAGCTCCAGATAGAACATATCTTGAAATAGCCATCATCACTGAAAAAAATCCTTTACCTTCTCCATCCACGACTTGGCTCTTGGGCTATGCTTCTGCGCGTCCTGCTGGTTGATTTCTTCCATTTCGCGCAGCAGTTCTTTTTGCCGTTCGGTGAGCTTGACCGGGGTTTCGACCACGACGTGGCAGAACAGGTCGCCGTGTTCGCTGGTGCGCAGGGGCTTGATGCCTTTGCCGCGCAGGCGGAATTTGGCGCCGGTCTGGGTTTCAGCCGGGATTTTCATCTTGGCGTGGCCGTCGAGGGTGGGGATTTCGATTTCGCCGCCCAAGGCTGCCGTGGTGAAGCTGATCGGCATCTCGCAGTGCAGGTCGCCGCCGTCGCGCTGGAAGATGGCGTGTTGCTTGAGATGCACCACCACATATAAGTCACCGGGCGGGCCGCCGTTGACGCCGGCTTCGCCTTCGCCGGATAAACGGATGCGGTCGCCTTCATCCACGCCGGCGGGGATCTTGACCGACAGCGTCTTGTGCTGCTTGACGCGGCCGTCGCCGTGGCAGGTGGGGCAGGGTTCCTTGACCATCTTGCCGGAACCATGACATTTAGGACAGGTCTGCTGGATGGAGAAGAAGCCTTGCTGCACGCGCACCTGTCCGTGGCCGCCGCAGGTGGTACAGGTAACGGGCGAAGTGCCGGGCCGTGCGCCTGTGCCGTGGCAGGTTTCGCACGCAGCCATGACCGGGATGCGGATCTTGGTCTCGGTGCCGCGTGCTGCGTCTTCCAGCGAGATTTCCATGTTGTAGCGCAGGTCTGCACCGCGGTAGACGCTGGAGCCTTGCCGCCCGCCGCCGCCGAAGATGTCGCCGAAGATGTCGCCGAAGGCGTCGGCAAAGCCACCCGCGCCGCCGAATCCGCCCGCGCCGCCCATGCCTGCCTGCGGATCGACCCCGGCATGGCCGTACTGATCGTAGGCTGCGCGCTTCTGCGCATCGGACAGGATTTCGTAGGCCTCCTTGGCTTCCTTGAAGTGCTCTTCAGCCTTGGGGTTGTCCGGGTTGCGGTCCGGATGGTGCTTCATGGCCAGCTTGCGGTAGGCTTTCTTGATGTCATCTTCCGATGCATCGCGGTTGACACCCAGGACTTCGTAGTAATCTTTTTTTGCCATTTGGTTCTATGTCGCCGTTAAGGCAGAAGGCACGAAGCATTTCACGGGCAAAATTCCGTGCGCTCCGTGCCTTGCCTGGATTAAAAGGATTACTTCTTCTCGTCCTTGACTTCCTCGAACTCGGCATCGACCACATCGGCGTCAACCGTCTTCTCGCCTTGCTCGCCGGCACCGGCTTCAGCACCACCTTGCGGCTGCTGCGCGTAAATCTTCTCGGCCAGCTTGTGCGAGGCTTCCATCAGGGCGTTGGTCTTGGCCTCGATGGCTTCCTTGTCATCGGACTTGATGATTTCTTCCACTTCCTTGATGGCGGCTTCTATCTTTTCCTTCTCGCCTGCGTCCAGCTTGTCGCCGTGCTCGGTCAATGATTTCTTGACGCTGTGTACCATGCCGTCGGCGGCGTTGCGGGCATCGACCAGTTCGCGCAGCTTCTTGTCCTCGTCGGCGTGAGCGGCGGCATCTTCCTCCATGCGGCGGATTTCCTCTTCGCTCAGGCCGGAACTGGCCTTGATGGTGATGTTGCTTTCCTTGCCGGTGGCCTTGTCCTTGGCCGACACGTGCAGAATGCCGTTGGCGTCGATGTTGAACGCCACCTCGATCTGCGGCATGCCGCGCGGTGCCGGCGGGATGTCGGTCAGGTTGAACTGGCCCAGGCTCTTGTTGCCGGCTGCCATTTCGCGTTCGCCCTGAAGCACCTGGATGGTCACGGCGGACTGGTTGTCGTCAGCGGTGGAGAACACCTGCGATGCCTTGGTCGGGATGGTGGTGTTCTTCTGGATCAGCTTGGTCATCACGCCGCCCAGGGTTTCGATGCCGAGCGAAAGCGGGGTCACGTCCAGCAGCAGCACGTCCTTGACCTCGCCCTGCAGCACGCCGCCCTGGATACAGGCGCCGACAGCCACGGCTTCGTCCGGGTTCACATCCTTGCGTGGCTCGCGGCCGAAGAAGGCTTGCACTTTTTCCTGCACCTTGGGCATGCGGGTCTGGCCGCCGACCAGGATCACGTCCTGAATGTCGGAAAGCTTGACGCCGGCATCCTTGAGCGCGAGTTCGCACGGCTTGATGGTGCGTTCGATCAGGTCTTCCACCAGCGATTCGAACTTAGTTCGGGTGATCTTGACGACGAGGTGCTTCGGGCCGGTTGCGTCTGCTGTGATGTAGGGCAGGTTGACGTCGGTCTGCTGTGCGGAAGACAGCTCGATCTTGGCCTTTTCCGCGGCTTCCTTCAGACGCTGCTTGGCCAGCAGATCGTTACGCAGGTCGAGACCGCCGTTGTCCTTCTTGAATTCATCGGCGAGGTAGTCGATCAGGCGGTTGTCGAAGTCTTCGCCGCCCAGGAAAGTGTCCCCGTTGGTGGATAGCACTTCGAACTGGTGTTCGCCGTCGATTTCGGCAATTTCGATGATGGAAATGTCGAATGTGCCGCCGCCCAGGTCATACACCGCGATCTTGCGGTCACCTTCCTGCTTGTCCATGCCGAACGCCAGCGCGGCAGCGGTCGGCTCGTTGATGATGCGCTTCACTTCCAGGCCGGCGATACGGCCGGCATCCTTGGTGGCCTGGCGCTGGGAGTCGTTGAAGTAGGCTGGCACGGTGATCACGGCTTCTGTGACTTCTTCGCCCAGGTAATCCTCGGCGGTCTTCTTCATCTTGCGCAGCACTTCGGCGGAG
>Ga0316625_100000032_pt1 | contig 20116 bp, 23 predicted proteins | sample OWC_Aug_T1_C1_D1_FD_207655 | JGI IMG/M metagenome (GOLD analysis project Ga0316625, IMG submission 207655) | Wetland soil microbial communities from Old Woman Creek delta, Ohio, United States - OWC_Aug_T1_C1_D1_A | ecosystem: Environmental > Terrestrial > Soil > Wetlands | place: USA: Ohio... | reverse complement strand
CCCTTCCCGCCTTCCCATTCCCTACTCCCTGCTCCACGTTCCCGTACTCAGGGCAAGAGTACCCCGACCATTCTCAGGTCGGGGTCGGGGTCGGGTCTTACCTTGTTATAACAAGGTCTAACCGTTGAGCCTGCTCAGGGTCTATAAACTCTAATGCCTGCTCATAGTCGTAACAATCTGAGCAATCTTGTGAGTGGCACTCTGAGCAGTGAATTTCGTTACAGATTGCATTGTTCAACGATTCGCAATCTGAACAGAATTTGTGCATGCAAAATTCGCATACATTCACTCTTAAATCTTCTACTGATTGTCTTGGTGAATTGTTAATGCCGTACATGGTATCACCCCCTTTCGTATAAGATAGGGGGGGGGTTAACCCCCCCCTTGTTTCTACTTCTTACCTAAGTTTTTTGAACCTTTAAGTGTTGTTACACCTTGAAACATGAGCCAATGAACAGAGTGACGCGGGGCTTTATCGCCTATATCAGGTACAGAATTTCTGATTTCGATTTTGTCAATGCTATCGCCTGTGATTATGCAGGCAATTTTTCTGCATAGTGCAAGGCAATCTTTTGCGTCAATTCTTTCGCCTTGAAACAATGCACTCACTGTGCCGTCACTGTTATAGATACCATTTTTCACGTCACTGTGATAGGTGTACACTGTATCGCCTGTGTTGAGCCTGTGAGCTATCTTTACTTTCGAGCTATCGCCTAAATCGACAATGATTCTTTTGCGTTTTACTTCTACCGCTTTTACTACTTCGCTTGTTTCAATTTCTTTTTTCATGTTACACCCCTTTAAGTTTTTTTGTGTATCGTGTTTCATGTTTATATTATCGCATACTACATAATAAACTTAAAGGTTTATTTTCAATAGTTATAAGTTATTGAAAACATTAGAGAAACAGAGTGACTAAAACCACTTTGCGAATATCATAAGCTTAATACCACATATAGCACAGGAAACAAAAAGGATTCCCAATGACCATCCCATTTTTGAAAAATCCCATATACCGTGTTTAGTACCACTAAACTTTTCTCCATAAAAAGTCGATTTATTCGCTGCCCACGGTTAATATATTAAACTTTCGTCCTAAAACCCAATTTTAAAAAAAAATACAAAAATATTGCAAGATTTTGCCGTGCAATGTGTCTCGGCCTCAATTTGTACCTGCACTCCTTCATTCGCTAAAGCTCACAGAAGGAGTGCCCTCTGTGGAGGGCACATCTATGTAGGCTATAATTAAAGAATATTCTCGCTAGTGTCGATAATATAATAACAGGTGGAGGTGTCGTGTGAAAAAATCTATTAAAAAATCCAATAAGGTAGCCTTGCCAGCTAATATGCTGCCCAGCCAAGCTGACATTGAGACTAAGCTCAAGGAAACTGGTGGTTTACTTACCTATACTGCTAGAGGGCTAGGACTCACTCTTGAGGACCTTAAGAAAGCCATTCGCAAGAACAGGTATCTGAGAAATTTAGTGTTTGACCTGCGGGAGTCAATGATTGACCTTGCAGAAGACACACTGATGTATAGAATGGCTGAGAAGAAAGACGGTATAGTTGCCATGTATGTCACCAAGTGTCTGGGAAAAGACAGGGGGTGGATTGAGAAACCCGAAAAGGCTGGCAGTAACGCTGAGAAGCCGATTTATATTAAAATCCTTCCCATAGGTGAGAATGGAGACATAAAGAAAGGTCCTGGTAGACCTTCCAAGAAGTTTGCAGAGGTTAAGCTTCCTGCTGTGACTGCGTTACCTATGAGTGATGAAGAAAAAGCAGTAAAAGAGATAGTTGAAGCAGAAGTGCTTGACTAAGGGGGAAAGTATGGAGAATCATAATCACAGTCATTGTCATTGTCGTCACACTACTTTAGCACATTGTAGCGTATGTGATGTAGTGTATTGTAAAGTTTGCGGGAAAGAGTGGTCTGCTAAATTTAACTGGACTTATACACCTATCTCATATCCGAGCTGGTCTAGTGGTGGTGTTACCTATACTGACAATACTGGAAAAATGTCAGGTGAAGGAATATGTTGCTCGGAAGGACATAAACATGCAGGCTAAGTTTCAGGAAAATAGAGAACAGATAAATGTAGACCTTAAAGCTACCAGAATCTTCTTTGAGAACATGGATAGCGATAAGGAAATAAATGTGAATGTTGGTGGTGGTGCTAGTTCAAAATCATACTCAATTTGTCAGTTATTGACTTACAAGTTTTTAACTGAAAAGAGAAAAAAGTTCTTAGTAGTCAGAAAGACGCTTCCTTCACTGCGTACTTCTGTCTTATGGTTGTTCTACAGTATTCTGCATGAGTTTGGTGTTAGAGATAGGGTAAGAGAAGACAAAGTTGGTATGAACTTGTTTTTTGGTGATAATGTTATTCATTTTAATGGTCTTGATGACCCAGAGAAGATAAAATCATCTGATTGGAACTATATGTGGATAGAGGAAGCTACAGACATCGCAAAAGATGACTTTAACGTTATTAGGTTGTATCTTCGTGCCCAGTCATTAGATAAGAAGAAAAATCAGATATTCCTTTCTTTAAACCCTATTGATGAATTCCACTGGATTAAAGACTATCTTCTGGATAATCCTGAGATGTCGAAGAATGTGAAGTTCATTCATTCCACTTATAAGGATAATCCGTTTATAGATGAAACTACCAGACAGAGGTATGAAGACCTTATAACCCAAGACTATAACTTTTACAGAATTTATGCTCTTGGAGAGTGGGGAAAGTTGGAAGACCTAATTTATAAGAATTGGGACACTGTAGATTCTTATGATAGGAATATTCCAGGTGGTACAGTCATCTATGGTCTTGACTTTGGTTTTAATGACCCTAACGTAGTTACCAGAAGTGTAGTTAAAGGGTATGATGCTTGGCATGAAGCCCTTCTATATCGTCCTAACATGACAAATAAAGACCTTATTGATTTCATGAAGGCAAATATGCCAAAATCTGAGTGGACTAAGCCAATTTTTGCTGATGCTCAGAACCCAGACAAGATTAGGGAGCTCAGAATTGCAGGATTTAACGCTAAACCTGCTCAGAAGAACGTTTATGATGGAATTGACTTGATGAAACGTATGAGACATCATGTTTTAGCCTCAAGTACGGATATTATCAAAGAGTTTAGGGCTTATAGTTGGAAAAAAGATAGAAATGGCAATATTACCGATGAGCCTGTTGATTTTCTTAACCACTCAATGGATGCATTGAGATACGCCCTTTATTCTCAGTTAAGAGGTGAAGGTTTATACAAAGTTAGATGGATATAGGAGGACAAAATTATGGCACCTAACGCAACATTCGTGAAAAAAAGTAAAATGGGAAGTTTGAAAGAGTATATCTTCCAAATACCAAGTGTAACAATGACTGTTACACAGGAACAGATATTTACGTTGGACAATCCTTATGGTACGTTTGATGGAATGAAGTTGGCTACCTTAAATGTGGGAAATACAGTTACAGTAAACTCATTCATATATGAGCAATCTGGTGTGGCTACTCCTACAGTTTATGGAATCTATGAGAGAGCTGCTGACTCAGGAGGAAACTTTTCGGTTTTCGGTCTAGGAAGACCATTTGTTAATAATGACACAGTCCAAGCTAACCAGATATATGGAAAATTTAGAAATTCTGTTAATTCGCCAACAGGAACAATAACTGTAGCAATGTACATTAAAGAGTAAAGTGTTCTGGGGGGAATATGTCTAAGAAAGTATCAATTATAATACCTTCTCGTAGAGAAAGGTGGTTAGCACAGACAATAGATGATTTAAGAAAGAATGCTCAAGGTGATATAGAAATTATTGCAGTACTGGATGGGTATTGGCCTGACCCATCTCTACCAGACTACCCAAACCTTGTTATCCTCCACCGTAACAAGTGTTTGGGTATGAGGCCATCTATAAATATGGCAGCTAGAATTGCCAGAGGTGATTACCTCATGAAGATAGATGGACACTGTATGGTAGACTACGGTTTTGATGAAAAACTAAAGGCTGATTGTGAAGATGATTGGCTAATTGTTCCAAGACGATATAGTTTGAATGTAGAAGATTGGGCAATAGCAGAAACTGGAAAAGCTCCAGTAGATTATCATTATTTATCGTGGCCTTATTCAAATGATGCAGAGTTGATGAATAATCCTGGCGGTATGCATGGAAATGTGTGGCTTCAGAGAGCTAAAGAAAGAAAAGACGTTCTTATTGATGATGAGATGTCCTCTCAGGGTTCTTCCTGGTTTACAACTAAGAAACATTGGCAGAGAATCTTGGAACCTATGGATATTGAGCATTATGGAACCTTTAGGCAGGAGTTTCAGGAATTAGGTAATAAAACTTGGCTTTCTGGTGGTAGAGTAGTAATAAACAAAAAGACTTGGTATGCTCATTTACATAAAGGTAGAAAACATGGCTACGGATACGGTTTTAGTAATGCTCGTTGGGCTCAGTGGGCTAGAGAGTCAGAATTGGGCAGATTATACTGTATTGACTTCTGGATGAATGATAAACCCTTCAAAAATAAGGTTCATAGCCTTGAATGGTTGATTGACAAGTTTTGGCCAGTACCTACATGGCCTGAAGATTGGAAATCCATAGTGAAACCAGATTGGCCTAAGAATTGGGTAAATTTTCAAGACGTTCTTAAGGAACTAGAATGAAAATTCTATTATCAGCATTTACATTAGATTTGTCTGGTGTTCCCACTTACACATTAGTTCTATATAATGAGCTCATCAGTTTGGGTCATTCGGTAGAAGTATATAGCCCACATGGTGGGGAACTAGAAACTAAGATGAAAACTGTGAAAGATATAGAAAGTCTGACTAAGCCTGATATTATCTTAGCACAGCATCAAGAGTGTGCCGAAAGCTTGTATGTACGCTTCTCTATGACAACTCCTATCATATTTCTAGCTCATGGTTCGACACTAGGTGGTGAGCAGCCCCCTAAGTACCCTATGAATCGTTATATAGCTATAAATGAGATAACTGAGAAGAACTTAGTTGACAAAGGCATAGATAGAAAGAAGATAGACATAGTTAGAGACTTTATAGACGTAGACTTGTTTATGAGTGACCGTGAAGTATGTGATGAGCCAAGAGACATCTTATATGTCAGCAACTATAGGAAGGACAAAACCTTCGCTACAATACAAAATGTTTGCAAAGAGCTTGGCATCAAATTACATGCTTCTGGAGCACCATACGGAAGGTCTAGAGATATGGTTAAGTCTATAAACGAAGCAGATTTAGTTATTTCTTCTGGTAGAGTAATCATAGAAGCCATGTCTTGTGAAAGACCAGTTATTTCCTTTGATAAGGGCAGAGGTTGGGGCTATATCAATAGAGAGAACTATTTTGAGACTAGACAGTACAATTTTGGGTGGCCTACAGGACCCATAGAATTAACTGAAGAAAATCTGAAGAAGGAAATAGAAAAATTCAATCCGTATGATGGTGAATATAACAGAGAGCTTGTTATGTTCTATCATAATAGCAAAATTTCCATAAATCAGATTTTGGAGGTTATGACATGCACATAGGTCTAGCAGCAGTAATATTTTTGATATTTGAGCTCATTTTTAAGCTTTTTAGAGATTTATGGAAGATATAGTATGATTTGGGAACCATGTAATATTTATAAAACAGCCATATTAGGAAATAACTGTTCTGTAGGCATGTTTTCTGAGATAGGGCATAATGTTGTAGTTGGAGAGAACACAAGAATAGGTATGGGTGTTTTTATACCTGAAGGTGTAACTATAGGTAAGAATTGCTTTATAGGACCCAAGACTTGTTTTTCAAATGATATGTACCCACCTTCACCTAGAAATGAGTGGCAGAAGACTGTAGTTAAGGATGGGGCAAGTATAGGAGCAAATGTTTCAGTAAGACCAGGAGTTACAATAGGAAAGAATGCTTTAGTTGGAATGGGCTCAGTAGTTGTCTGTGATATTCCAGATGATGAGGTATGGGCTGGAAATCCAGCAGAGTTCTTGAGAAGAAGGTGGAAATGAATACTTTAGAGTATATTCTTAAGAAATTTAACCTTTCGTATAGTCGTAGAACACAAATGCCATTAGAACTGCCAAATTATGGAAGAAATAACTTAGCAGAGCTGTTTTATGAGCTAGGGTTCACATCTGGTGTAGAAATAGGTGCAGAAGCTGGAGTCTACTCAGAAATACTGTGTAAAGCTAATCCAAACCTTAAATTGTATTCTGTTGACCCTTGGAAGATTTATGGAGATTATAGAAATCATGTAGATGAGAAAAATTTGCAGAATGCTTATGAGAAAGCAAAGGTTAGGCTAGCCCCATATAATTGTGAGCTTATAAAAGCATTTAGCATGGATGCAGTAAAATTATTTGAAGATGATTCATTAGATTTTGTATACATAGACGGAAATCATGATTTTCCAAATGTTACAAACGATATACACGAATGGAGTAAGAAAATAAGAAAAGGTGGCATAGTTAGTGGTCATGACTTTATGAATTTTAAAAGTAATAGAGACAAATTGGGTCACGAGACAAGAATGCATGTTTGTGCAGTTGTTCCTGCATATACAAGAGCGTATGAGATACGTCCTTGGTTTGTGGTAGGAGCACAGGCAAAGATACCAGGAACTATAAGGGATACATCCCGTTCTTGGATGTGGGTAAAATTATGAGAATAATTGCACCAGGACTTAGTTATGGTTCTCATTTGCCAGTTTTAATGAGAGCATTGGACAAAACAGAGGGAACAATACTTGAGTTTGGTATGGGGGAATATAGTACAGCCATTATTTCTATGATGGCTAGACTACAAGGAAGAAAAGCACATTTCTTTGAGACAAATAAGGAATGGTTTGATTATGTAAGAACTAAATACGGTAATAGAATGTGTGAGTTTACTCTTGTAGAAAATTGGGACGATGTTCGCATAAAAAAGATGGTAGGATTTGCTTTTATTGACCATGCTCCAGATGAAAGAAGAAAAGAGGAGATTAAAAGATTTGCAAATTCTATTCAGGTTATTGCGATTCATGACTCTCAACCAAAAGCTGATAAGCATTTTAGATATAGTGAAATTTACCCTCTATTTAAGTATAGAAGAGATTTTACTAAATATGCCCCACATACGACTTTATTAAGTAATTTTGTGTGTTTGGATGACTTCTAATGGATAGAACGATAGTTTATTACACTGGGCACTTAGAAGACCCAATTTTTGAAGAGAAGATTGTACAAGCTCTTAAAGATGTTGCTGGGGATATTCCTATTATTAGCGTATCACAGAAACCTATGGATTTGGGCACAAATATCTGTGTAGGTGAAGTTGGGCTGTCAGATTTCAATGCTACTAGGCAGTTACAGATAGGAGCTATAGAAGCAAAGACAAAATGGATAATTTGGGCTGAATCAGATTGTCTTTACTCCCCAGACTACTTTCAGTTCACACCAGAGCGTGAGGATGCAAGTTATAGAAGTAATAATGTTTGGATAGTATCTTGGAACTTAAAAGAAGCATATTTTAAATCTTCATCAGAATGTGCACAAATTATGGGAAGGGATTATCTGATAAGTCAGATAGATAAATATTTTGAAGGGTATGGTTATTGGAATGAACAAGATTGGACTTTACGTAAAGCTATAGTAGATAATACTTCTCATCAACATTTTCATACACAACCTATCATCAACTTTAAAACTGGTAGAGGAATGAGAAAAAGAACCAAAGTTCATAAAAGAGTAAAACCTTTGCATTATTTAGATTATTGGGGCAGTATTGAAGAATTGGGGGAGAAGTATGGGGTATTCAGATAGGACGATAGTTTATTACTCAGCTAATAGGGAAAACCCAGAATTTGAGAGGAGAATAACAGAAGCCTTGGTACAGAACTCAAATGGAATACCAATTATCTCAGTTACACAGAAACCTATGGATTTAGGTTTAAATATTTGCGTAGGGGATATAGGACACTGTGATGAGAATATACCGAAGCAGTTGTTTGTTGGTGCAGCAGAAGCAAAGACAAAGTGGATAATATGGTGTGAAGCAGATGTCCTTTATCCGCCTGATTTCTTTGAGTTTACTCCACCTACAACAACTCAGGCTTATAGAACAAACAACCTTTGGGTTATTTCTAAGAATGGAAGTTTAGCTTCTTATAAGGGCACATCAGATTGTGCACAAATCACAGAAAGGGAGTTTCTTCTGAGGAGATTAAGTTTAGTTATAGTTGGCAAAGAGAAAGCAGGTATAGTTCCAATGAGAACTTGGGTTGAATTCACTACACAGCCTACAATTAACATTAAAACTGGAAATGGACTAAGACCAAGAACTAGGACATCAAAAGCAGTAGAACCAGTTGCTGAATTGCCGTATTGGGGCAATATTGTGGAACTAAAGGAAAAATATGGTGTTAACTTATGAGCTCAACACTTTTATACTATTCAGCTAACTTAATACCAGAAACATTTGCTGTTAATATTCGAAATCGAATACAGGAACAAGCAGATAGGTTAGGAATGCCGATTGTAAGTGTTACGCATAAACCTATAGATTTTGGAGAGAATATTTGTGTTGGAGAGCTAAAAGCCTGCCCTTACAACGTCTATAAGCAAATATTGATAGGAACTAGGGTCATAACTACAGATAATATAGTTTGTGTAGAAGATGATACCTTATATACTGATGAACACCTATCTTTTGTTCCTCCTACTGATGATACTTTCTATTATAATAGCACAAGGCTTCTTGTAGAAAGAAGACGCTATGTTAAGAAAGGAAATAGAACCTTGATGTCACAGTGTGTGGTTTCAACTCCATTAATGTTGGAAACTTTAGAGAGAAGGTATGAGAAATACCCACACATGGACTTCCATGCTGTCAAGTGGTTCTGTGAACCTGGAAGGTATGAACTGAAGGCTTTAAAATTGCCACAGCCTCCAAGAGAGTATTTTGAGACAGAGTACTATACCCTTACTTTTAGTCATAGAGCTAACATGGGTGGGGTAAGAAAGGTATTTGAAACAGATGGCAAGTTTGAAGAGATTCCATATTGGGGTAATGCTAGAGAACTGTGGTCAAGGATATACGATGGAAAAGTTGATTAGCATGTGCATAGCAGATAAAGGTAGAACGCATTATTTGAAAGCAGTAATGCCTATGATACTTAAAAGTATCAATGCTAGTCCCCCAGTTGAATTAGTAATCGTTAATTATGACTCACCTGATGATTTAGACGAGTATGTTAAAACTATACCAGAACAACTTGTTCCTGGAAATAAATTGAATTATACGAAGTTAGAAAACAAGCCATACTTTCATATGGCTCATGCTAGAAATATCACTATCAAACAGTCTACTGGAGACTATTTGCTGGTTTCTGGTACTGAATTGTATCCTAAAGAGATGTTTTTGCCTTATGTCAGAGAAGCTATTAATAATGGAGCACTTTACTTGAATTATGGCGATATTGGGGCATTTATGGTAATTGAGAGAAATTTGATACTTGAACTAGGTGGCTATGATGAGAGATTTGAATTCTATGGTCCAGAAGATAAGGATTTCTGTAGTAGAGTTCTGAGAAAGGGGATAAAAAGATATGATTACCCCCAGAGCTTAGTTTATAGTCTAGGACAAACATTTACTGAGAAGTATGAGCATTACAGAGAAAGAAGTATTAATAAAATGAAACAAGAAATGAGAGCTATCTATGAGGAGAACAACGCTAATGGCGTAATAGCAGTCAACGAAGGCATTGAGTGGGGGGCTTTATGAGTGATTTAAGTGTTTTGATACCAGCTAGGAATGAAATGTTTCTAACTAGAACTGTTGAGAATCTTTTAGAGAATATTGAAGGGGACACGGAAGTTATAGCTATTTGTGATGGATATTGGCCTGAACCTGGAATTGCTGATAATCCTAGAGTAAAATTAGTACACTATACTGAACCAGTAGGTCAGAGAGGTGGTACTAATTTAGCAGCTAAGTTGTCAGAATCAAAGTACATAATGAAGTTAGACGCACATTGTGCAGTTGACAAAGGCTTCGATGTTAAGTTAATGAAAGACCTTGAAGGTCATTATGATTGGACTATGGTTCCAAGAATGTATAACTTGCATGGCTTTGATTGGCAGTGTGATAAGTGCGGAAACAGAACTTATCAAGGTCCAACACCTACAAAGTGTGAGAAGTGTGACAATACTACAGATTTTCACAGAGAGATTGTTTGGAAGCCTAGACTTAGTAGAAAATCAGACTTCATGAGGTTTGACAACACTATGCACTTTCAGTACTGGGGTGAATTTGAAAAGAGACCAGAGGGACAGGGTCAGATATGTGACTTATTATGCCATGTTGGTGCTTGCTGGATGATGCACAGAGAAAGGTATTGGGAACTAGGTGGCTGTGACGAAAATCACGGTTCTTGGGGACAAATGGGAGTAGAGATTTCCTGTAAGACTTGGCTTTCTGGCGGAAGACAGGTAGTTAATAAGAATACTTGGTTTTCACACATGTTTAGAACCCAAGGTGGCGATTTTAGCTTTCCATATGAAATGTCAGGAAGGCAGGTTGATGTTGCAAGGAAATATTCAAGGAACTTATGGATGAATGATACTTGGCCTCAAGCTAAGCATAACTTAGAGTGGTTACTGAGGAAGTTCTGGCCTGTTCCTACTTGGACTGAAGAAGATATAAAGAATTTGAAATCACAGAAGACTTCTGTAATAGTGGAAACTGATTTAGAGGATTCAGTACCTTCTGATAATGTGCCAGTTGAGGTTGTTGAGAAGAAAATTGAGACTCCTAAGATTGAGATTGTTGAACCTAAGAAGGTTAAAGAGCCTTTAAAGTTAGATAAGACGATAATTTACTATACCGACAACAGATTGCCTGAAGATTTGATGATGGCTTGTCAAAGACAGTTGGTAGAAGCTGCAAATGGTATCCCTATAATTTCAGTATCTTTAAAACCTATTGATTTAGGTCATAATGTAGTAATTCCTGCTGAGAGGGGTCATCTGACTATGTTTATGCAGATACTTCTAGGATTAGAGATAGCTGAAACTGATGTAGCTTTCTTAGCTGAGCATGATATATTATATCACCCATCTCACTTTGAGTTTACACCAGAAAGAGATGATGTATTCTATTTTAATGAGAACACTTTTAAGGTAGATGCTGAAACTGGTCAAGCTGTGTTCTATTACACAAAACAGACTTCTGGTTGCTGTGCTGCAAGAAAGCTGTTAGTTAATCATTATAGAAAGAGAGTAGCAAGAGTAGCGAAAGAAGGAAGATATGATAGAAATATTGGGTTTGAGCCTGGAGCTCATCAGTTTCCTCGTGGTATTGATGAGTATGGTTCAGAAAGATGGATGTCTGATGTTCCTAATATAGACCTGAGACATGGTTTAAATTTGACTAAGACTAGATGGAGTACGGCTGAATTTAGAAACAAAAACACATGTCTAGGTTGGACTTTAGCTGATGAGGTTCCTGGATGGGGAGTAACTAAAGGAAGAATGGGGGAATTTCTTAAGGAGATATAATATTAAAGGTTTATCTACTGTTTGTCGATAATATAATAACAGTAGCAATGTATCTTAAGTTTTGAATATTAGGAGGAAATAAAATGGCGATAGCTGACGATTTTACAGTATCAGTAACAGGGGATATTCGGCATGCCTCAGGAACTACTCACTATACAGTTCTTGAGTTGCATAGATTTTTACAGGGATTGGCAGATGATGCTGCCCCCGCAACTACTAGCGACTTGGTTGATATTACATCCAGTACACCGTCTGAGAGGTCAACAGATAACATTATCACTCTCATCAATGGGTATAATATAGATGATACGGCTGCTGAGTATCTCTATGCTGGGTCAATCAAACAGGGTTCTGGTGGTACAGAAGTTCTCTACTCAGGATTAAAGGTACTTGGTGCAGTGAATGATACTGATACGCAGATTCAGATTGTTCAGGATAACTCACTTTATGATGCCACTCCATTCTGGGGCACACAAGCAACAGGCGGTTACAATGGTGATGCAACTGCTGGTGTTTTGTTTAGAATTCTTATTAAATCAAAAGATGCTGGTGCTGAAATTGATGGTATGCGAGTTAGGGTACAGGCTAGACATTGGGGAGACACGTATGATTTCTTTAACGTAACCCTTGGTGAAGGAGAGGCTGTTGCTGCTATTGGTACTACTCCTGATGCTCAGAACAACTCTTTGATAGCTACTGTTCAAGGTTGGTCAGGTGGGGATATACCTACCAACACGGTAGGGTATCAGACAATCAATTTGAACAATGGTGCTGGAGCTAAACCATACTACTCAAAATGGACATATAATACTAACACAGCTAAGTTGAAAGCTATATGGGAATATATTAAAGAGCTTACATCCCAAGCGTCTCCTGCTGCTGATTTGTATGGTATGAATGGAGAGCTTTTTCTAGGAATTACTCATCAACTAACGATTACCAGCCCGACTGGAACATTTGTTCAGAATGAAATTGTAACGTTTACGGGTGGTACAGGAGCCTTACTTGCTATCGACAGCACGACAGCAGGCACAAAGATGTGGATTCAGCTTCTCACTGGAGTTGCACCAACGACTGGTTCTATCAGTGGTGCTGGTGGTGGTGGGGCAACAATAGGAACAGTTACAGCTAAAACAGTTCCAAAGATTTTCCTTGGTTCATACACAGGAACATTGATTGGTGCTTTTGGTATAGGAGTTGACTCAGATGACCTTACTGCTTCTGACACGATTCAGGACTTAAATGGTGATACACAGACACCTCCTAACAACGTGGTATTTACAGTATCTGGTTTAATATCTGGTCATGACTATGTTCTTGTTGGTCCTAAAGACACAGGTAATGCTTTTAAATTTGACCAGTTATCTTTAAAGACTTCTCTTACTGGTGCAGGAGTTACGTCAGTTGTGTGTACAACTTCAATTCCTGCTGATACACCTGCTTCTGGTACAATTAGGATTGAACTTGACACTGGAGTTTATAGATTAGTGCCTTATACTTCATGGGCTGGTGACACATTTACAATAGGTTCTACAAGTTTTGTTGACCCTAATGATGCGACATCAGGTAATAATATCATGATTACCTACATTGATAGGATTTGTGATGATACTTCAGAAGCGTTTACAACCATCTATTCTGCTCCTAGGGATTTATATGTACGAGTAAGAGATGGAGGTGCTTCCCCTATTAAGACTTTTGAATCACCAGCAACATTAGGTTCTGCTGGTGGTGGTTCAGTTGCTTCTAGAATTGCTGATGCGTAAAAATTAAAGGGGTGGGTAACACCACCCCTTCTTTTCTAGAAAGGGGGAGCATATGAATGAATGTGGTACTTGCACACTTTGTTGTAGATTGACAGAAGTACCAGAATTATCTAAACCATTAAATCAATGGTGTAAATCTTGTAATCCAAGTCAAGGTTGTAGTATTTATGAATCAAGACCAGAATCTTGTAGAAAATTCAGATGTGTATGGCTACTTAAGGGACTACATGAAAACCTAAGACCAGACCGTTCCAAGGTAATATTTGAAATGTTAAGTAATAAGACATTTCTTGCCGTAGTTCACCCTAACTATTCAGATTCTTGGAAAAAGGGATTAACATTAAAGCTGATAAGAGAAATACTGAATGATGGTATTTCTGTCGTTATTATTACTCCTGGCCAACAGAGTCAATTTTTACTTTCAAAAGATAGAACATCTGAAAATATGAAAGAAGAATTAGATATGGCTTTAAAAGTACATAATGAGATGGTGAATGAATGGCAACAGCATCCTATACAGAAGATTTAACAGATGTTTCTTTAGCTGATACTGCAACAGGATGGGCAGAACCTACAGCTACTGGTTGGACTGGTGGTGCTACTCCTACAGTTGATGCTGACTATCCTTATATTCAAAGTGGTTCTACTACCAACTCTGTGCTACAAGGTGCCACTAAGTCTGGTGTAGCAGGAATATTATACAACTATGGTAGTGGTATAACTATCCCGACAGATGGAGCTCTTCTTGTTTGGCACTTATGTTACTCAGTTACACTTTTGGATAACTACGCAACTGGCGGTATCAGAGTAATGATGGGTAGTTCTTTGGCTAACTTCCTATCATGGGATGTTGGTGGAGTAGATGCAGGACGTAATCCCTATGGTGGTTGGCAGAATCTTGCTATTAATCCTACTGTGACTCCAGATGATACATTAGGCACTGGACTAGGTAATGGCCAGTATGTTGGTGCTGCAATTAGTTTAACAGCAGGTGTCAGTAAAGGCTATCCTAACATTGTAGATGCTATTCGATATGGAAGATGTGAGGCAAGGTTTGCTGGGGGAACTAGTCCTGATTCACCTTGTACCTTTGCAGGATACGCTGCTGCTAATGATGCTACTACTGCAAGATGGGGGCTGATTCAGGCTATTGCTGGTGGATACCTATGGAAAGGGTTGATGACTTTAGGATATGGAGCTGCTGTAGACTTTAGAGATTCTAACCAAGTTATCTTTATTGATGATACTCGCAAAGTAACTGCTGGGTTCAATAAGATTGATATTAAAAATGCTTCCAGTAGAGTAGATTGGACAGGAGTAACTTTCAGTTGTACTTCACCAGCTACTACTGCAAGTAAAGGAAGTTTGGAAGTTGTAGATGATTGTGATGTCAATATTTCTGGATGTACTTTTAATGACATGAACACATTCATATTTAAGGCATCTAGTGATGTATTGGGTTGCGTATTTCGTAGGTGTGGGCAGATAACAGCTAACGATGCTAAATTTACCAGCACTATTTTTGATTCTTCAACAGTAGCAGCCGATACTTCTCAACTTGTTTGGGATGTAAGTACAGACCCATCCACTGATTTAACTGGATGTTCTTTTACAAAGGGCACAAATGCTCATCATGCTATAGAATTTGGCACAACCAGTCCTACTAGCATGACGTTGACAAATATGACCTTTAGTGGGTTCAATGCTTCTAATGCACAGAACGATTCGGCATTACATTTCAAGCGTACTTCAGGGACAGTAACGGTCACTTTAACAGGAACATCTACCCCAAGTTATAAAACTGCTGGAGCAACTATTGTTTTTGTGACCAGTTCCAGAACGATTAAAGTAATAGTTCAAACAGCAGATGGTACAAAGATTCAAAGTGCTAGAGTATTTCTCAAAACTTCTGCTGATGCGACTGGTGGATTTCCGTATGACGATACAGTAACAATAGTCAACTCAAGTAATACAGCAACTGTTACTCATAATGGTCATGGTATGCTTACGAATGATAAGGTTGTAATTAGTGGTGCCAGTCTTACTGCTAATAATGGTGTATTCACTATCACAAAAGTAGATGACAATAGTTACACCTATACAATGGCTAGTTCTCCAGGTAGTAGCCCTACTGGTACTATCAAGTGTTCGTTTGTATTTCTTGAAGGTGAAACAAATAGTAGTGGTGAGTTATCAATGTCGAGAGCTATAGGTGCAGCACAGTCAGTTATAGGTTGGGCTAGAAAATCTTCATCAGCACCTTACTATAAACAAGGACCGTTGTCTGGCAGTATATCAACAACTGCTGATACTACTTTAGCTGCTGTCCTATCATTAGATGCATAAAGGAGAATAAATGTCAATAGAAAGCGATTATAAATCATTACAGAGATTACACGATTCAACAAATCAAGCGGTTATTGATTTACAGAGAAAGAATATGGAGTTGATGGAAGAGAACAAGCTTTTGATACAAAAATTACAGCATTGCCAAGAAGCTCTTGATATTAATAAAGAAATAATGAGAAATGCCTTGACAGAGCAGAACCACATAAAAGATACCTATTCTGAAGAGATTAGTATTTTAAGGGGCAAAATAAAATTATTAGAAGGCTAAGATATGGCTATAACTATAGATTGGGGCAATAGAATAATTTATGTACCAAAAGACTTTATGACTTTGATACAGAGTACCCCCACCGAGATTAGAGAACTAAACATCAATACCTTTAGAATGGCTCTCAAGAATCTTGAAGATGATGAAGAAGGGATGATGTTTCCTGATACTCACAGTCACAATGCTGAAGTTACAGTTGGTGGTGTTACACTGGCTATGGTTATAGAGATTATAAATGATTATACTATCACGTTTGAGGACGGACAATATGCTGTAAATTTAGTTGGTGCTAACAGTAATATTGCTGACCGTGTTAATGTTAATCAGGTATCTGTACGTTCAGCTAATTCTGCTGGTATGACATCTTCACCAGCAATAGAATATTCTTCTTTTAATGGTGGAGTTACTATTGATGTAACTTCCACAAATATAGGTACGGTCTACCCTTCTGGAACACCTCTTCAGCCTGTAAATAATTTGGCAGATGCTAAGTTAATTGCAGCAGCAAGAGGGTTTAGAAAACTATATATTATAGAAGATATAACCTTTCAAAGTGGGGATGATATATCTCATTTTATAGTTGAGGGGGAAAGCACCTTAATTTCTACCATCACTTTGAGCTCTGGTGCGTTATGTGATGATTCTGAGTTTAGAAATTGCAGAATATTGGGGTATCTAGATGGACAAACAAAGATTATAGAATGTACCATTGGGGACATGTCTTGGGTACGTGGTCTTATCTCAGATTCTTTATTAGATGGAGATTTAACTTTATCTGGTACTGAACCTGTTTATCTTATTGACTGTGAAAGTGGTTTTACTGACCCACCTACTGTAGATATGGGCGGTTCTGGACGTTCTTTAATCATAAGAGGACATTCAGGAGATATTACAATTACAAACATGACAGGGGAGAATGATTATGTTGTCGCAGACTTTGAATCAGGAAAACTTACTATCGAAGAAACAGTCACAGACGGAACAATCATCGTCAGAGGAATCGTTGACATCGAAAACCAAGGGGAAGCAACGATTGATATTACGGGTACTGTTACGGCAGGAGCAGTCTCATTCGGGGTCTGGGAAGAAGCAAAGACCACGCATAATACTGTAGGCTCATTTGGTAAGTTAATTCAAGAAGACTTGGATTTTCTTATAGCTGTAATAAAAAATAAAAAGCTTCTTACTAAAGTTGGGTCAACTTGGTATTTAGCTATACGAAACGAGACCGATACTGATAATGCTTTATACAAAGCTCTAAAAGATAAAAATGGAAATGATATTACTGATATACAAGTTGGTATATTAGCTCAGGAGCTTAAATCTAGTGTATAACTTAACTACTGTAGGACAAGGACTAGGGCAAGCCAAATCTTCAGCTATTTTGGCTTGGGGTTTAGGTAGTTGGAATGATATTTGGGAAGATATAACTCATCCCAAAAAGGTTTTTCTAAGGTTCTTATCTAGATTTCCTACAATAGAAGCACTTGGAAGGGCAGCAAAAGTGATATTTACAGCTAAAGTTAAAACAGTAGATGAGTCTCTTGTTGGTATTCCCAAAGTAGTATTTACTCCTAAAGTTAAAACTATAGATGAATCTCTTGTAGGAATTCCTAAAGTGGTATTTACTGCTAAAGTTAAAACAGTAGATGAATCTGTTGTTGGTACTCCTAAAGTGGTATTTACACCAGAATATACAACAGCAACTGACGCTGGAAAAAGTGCTAAAGTTATATTTACTCCAAAATGCGGAGAAATTGATATTACGGAATACCCTTAGGAGGTGGTGACGATTATGCAAACCATTAATGAAAAGACAACATATGTTGTCAATCTTGCTTTTAAAGATGAAAATGAGGCTCCAGTTACTCCAAATTCAGCACAGTACTCTTTGTATAACTATACAGCAAATTTTAACGTAAAAGATTTAACAACAATCACTATAACTGGTTCTAATGTTGATTTAGAAATACCTTATTCAGATAACAGTATTATTAAGTCTACTAATGATTATGAGGTGATGTTACTAACAGTCCAGTATGTTTTTGATACTGATAAACGTGGTACATCTGAGCATAGGTATTTGATTAAAAATCTTAAAAAGATAAGCTAGATATAATCTGCTTATCCACCCCATGATGGAATATATTTCCACATGATTGGAGAAAAACATGAGTGAAGCCATATCACAGTATTTAAAAAGGGTAATTGAAGAAAGAGCAAGAGTATTAGCTAGTGCTCCAGTAAAGAAAGGTGTTGGTCCCTTGGTAGATGATTCCAGACTTTATAGAAGTCTTAGAAGTTATCTAAGTTCTGGGGACAATATGGAAGTAACTGACCCTTATGAGAAATCAGTTTGGGTGTTTGCTTCTATTAATGCTATCGCACAGAATATTTCAAGGGTTCCTTTTTACATCTACGAAGAGAAAACAGAGAACTTGAAGACAGTAGTGCAGGAAGGTAAGTTACCAGACCTATTCATGAACCCGAACCCCTATATGATTGGAAGTACATTAATATTTGCTACAGTCATATTCATGGAGTTATTTGGGGAGTCTATGTGGATTCTTGAAGGTAGAAAGAATATTACAGAGATACCTACAGAGATTTGGTGTGTATCACCACAGAGATTTGAACCAGTAATTGGTGCAGATAAGAAGTTTCATGGGTATTGGGACTATAAAGCAGGTGAGGAAAAGATAAGACTTGCACCACACCAGATTTTACATTTTAAGTATTTTAATCCTTACGATGACATTAGAGGTCTATCAGGTATTGAAGCATCAAGACTTGGTGTTGAACAGGATTATTTTGCTGGCAAGTATAACAAACAGTTCTTCAAGGATGGAGTATCACTTAGTGGTATGATTCAGGCTCCAGACTTCTTAACTGACGAACAGTATAAGAGATTAAAAGACCAATTTGAAGAGAAGCATGCTGGTTACGGTAATGCTCATAAAGTTGGAGTTATAGAAGGCGGTGCAGAGTTTGTAGAAGCTAAAATGATGTCTCAGAGAGATATGGAGTTTAGTGTTTTGAAGAGAGTTATTCGTGGTGAGATTCTTGCTGCTTTTAAGACAAACGAAGTTGTTCTTGGTAACTATGAGAACATTCAGTCATATGAAGGTATTAAGAATGCACATGAGTCCTTCTGGAAAGAAACCTTACTTCCAAAGATGATTTATATTGAAGACTTATTATGGGCACAGTTCTTTTCAAAAATAGATGGTGGAAAGTTCTGGGCTGGTTTTGATACGTCAGCAATAGAAGCTCTTAGAGAAGATTTTGGAAATAAGGTGGAAATGGCGAAAACGTTAAATGAGATTGGTTACCCTATCAATATGATTAACAAAAGACTTGATATGGGTTTCGAGGAAGTACCTTGGGGAAACACTTGGTTTGTTAAAATGGGTATGGTTCCTGTTGAGTTTGCATTACAAGGACCGCCAGAGACAGAAGAGCCGTCAAGTGGTAAGCCAGGAACTGAGCCAGGAAAGCCACCTGATGAGCCAGAAGATGAAGAAGAACCAGCAACTGAACCAAATCCTGATAAAACTATGACGAACAGAGATGATGTTGCATGGGCTAGTTTTATCTCAAGAGAAGTACCAGTGGAGAATTATTTCAAAAGTAAGATAAAGAGATTTCTGTATGAGCAAAGAAAGAGAGTTTTAGCTAATATCTCAGGTTCTAAGGAATTCTTCAATGAGGTAGAAGAGAGAACTGCATTAACTAGCTTGTTACAAAATCTTTATGTTGTGGCATCCCAAACTGGTAAGGAGCTCTTGAAAGAAGAGATTTTAATGGATGAGATAGATTACAAGGAAGTAGATGATTTAGTTTCTGAAAGAATCACATTTAGTTCTACTACAATTATAAATACATTAAAGAACAGTATATCAAAAATCTTACAAGATGTGGAAGGTATTCCAGCTCAGTCAGATAGAATTAGACTATTATATAACAAAACTGATAACACAGTCTCAAGAATAGCTAGAACAGAATCATCTGCTATAATTAATGGCGTTAGGTTTATTCTCATGCAGAAGCAAGGGATAAGGTATCATAAATGGATTTCTAAATCTGAGAATGGAAGACATTCTCAACTACATGGAAAGATTGTAAAAATTGGTGAATCATTCAGTAAGGACTTTACTTTAAGATAC
>Ga0316625_100000030_pt1 | contig 20490 bp, 22 predicted proteins | sample OWC_Aug_T1_C1_D1_FD_207655 | JGI IMG/M metagenome (GOLD analysis project Ga0316625, IMG submission 207655) | Wetland soil microbial communities from Old Woman Creek delta, Ohio, United States - OWC_Aug_T1_C1_D1_A | ecosystem: Environmental > Terrestrial > Soil > Wetlands | place: USA: Ohio... | reverse complement strand
TGTTTTTTGCGGACGAGATCGTCGTAGTAAATGAACTCGTCGCAGTTGGCGATCAGCAGATCGGAACTGGAGCTCTTGACCCCCACTCCGATCACGATCTTGTTGTTCTCGCGCAGCTTGCTGACCAGCGGCGAGAAGTCGGAATCGCCGCTCACGATCACGAAAGTGTCGACGTGCGCCTTGGTGTAGCAGAGGTCCAGGGCGTCCACGACCATGCGGATGTCGGCGGAGTTCTTGCCGGACTGGCGCACATGGGGGATTTCGATGAGCTCGAAGGCGGCCTCGTGCATGGCGGCCTTGAAATCCTTGTAGCGCTCCCAGTCGCAGTAAGCCTTCTTCACGACGATGCTGCCCTTGAGCAGCAGTCGCTCCAGCACCTTGCGGATGTCGAACTGCGCATGGCGCGCGTCCCGCACCCCGATCGCAACGTTTTCGAAGTCGCAAAACACGGCCAGGTTTTCCGTCTCAGGGGCTTTTCCCATCCTATCCTCCCCGGCGGCACGCAGTTGGCTGGACGCCGCCGCCTATTTGCAAAAACCGGTCCTTGTAAAATCTGAAAGATGCTTGACTTTCGACGAAAACGCGGCGGCGGTCAAGAGCTATTTTCTCGTCCGCCGGCCTTGGGACCGAGAGGGGGATTATCTTAAATGAAAAACCATGATAGAAGTGAACCTGTTGGATATTGAGAAAACTCTGCAGCAATTTTCAAGGAAAGGGAGGCCATGGACGGAACCTGTCGCGAGATGATCAAAACCGGGCAGCAGGTGCTGATCGTGTTGAAAAAAGACCAGCGGTCCGGAGTGCTGACCCGGGGGATCGTGAAAGACATTCTGACCCGATCACCGACCCACCCCCACGGGATCAAGGTCCGCCTCGAAAGCGGCGCGGTCGGGCGGGTCAAACAATTACTTGAATAGGAGATGGGGCATGAAGAAGCAGACGTTGTTTCTGCTTAAGCCGGTTTTCCACGACAGATAGGCTGGTTCCCCGGTTGCGCCTTCGGTGCGGCCGGGCCGCTCCCGCGGAAGGGCGTGAGAAGACGCTGGAGCCGAATGTGCTATTCCCTCCTCTCGGTCTTTTTTCCGAATAGCTCGGGGTGGACGCAGACTTGCCAGTTGTAGATGTGGCGCTCTCCCTGTTCGATTAAAACGCCGCACGCGGCTTTGTGGTTGCAATCAATAGCTTCTATTGCATGAATGGCTGCCTCTGCCGGTTTGGAATGCCCGACCGGCGCGACAATGGAAGTAATGATAACCCTCTTCCTTATTTTTCTACACTCGAACTCCGTGTAATCGAGATCGATTCCGTTCATGCTCTGATCCTGCTCTCAGCCGGCAGCAACTCGGGTTCGGTTTGAAAAAGTTTTTCGTCAAAGTCGAAGCTACGGCAGGTTTTTTGCGCAACCGGCCTGAAATGCGCAGACGGGTGGCGTTACCCCCGGTGGCTATTGGAAGCAAACAGTGTGCCCGGCCAGGGAAGCATTTAGTTCCATAAAAAACAATTGGTTGTTTGATCGAAAATCGGCGTGGGGACTTCGCGGGAAGATTTTATAGCTTTTTTTGCTCAGTTCTATTGATTGAGGTTAATCTTTTTATTCGGTATCCTTTTTCAATCGTCCTCGAAAACTCCGACACCGGTCGCTGATGAAAAAGGGGCGGCGTTTGCGTTGATCGCCGGCGGCATCAGCGCGAAAGGCTTCCCAATATGGAAGCCCCGCAGACGATCATCAGGATGGAAAAGGCTTTCAGTAAGGTCATCTTCTCGCCCAAAAAGAAGCCCATGAGCGTCACCACCACGATGCTGCCCCCGATGATGATGGGCCCGCCGATTGAAATCGCTACCCCCTGCTTGTAAGCTTTCAGGATAAAGAAGTCGGCCAGCAGGACGGAAAGGCCGGCCAACATGCACATGACCACGGCTTTCAGGGAAACCTTGGGAAAGCCCCTGCTGATCACGGGCAGGAAAATCAAGGCCCCGGCGGTGAAGGCCGTCAGTTCGGTGATGAGAGCCCCCAGAAGCGGGTGCATCTGCCGCGAAGCGGAGGAAATGAAGACGTTCCACAAGCCCGTCCCGAGGGCACCGATGATCACGTATAAAATATTCGCCGACATTTACATCGCCTCTTTCATCGCGGGAGCATGCCGCCAATGTTCATAGGTCACAACATACCTCAAGCCGATCGATTCGGCCAACCGGATTGAAGGCCGGTTGTCCTCTTGCACCTGATAGCGCGCCAGAAAACCGTTATGCCCCAAGCGATGCAATGCCGTCTCCACGACCCTGCGGGCCAGGCCGCTTCGGCGATAGCGCGGAACGGTGTAGACGCCTGCGATCTCGTGTATCGTCCCGTAATTCGGAAAGGTGAAGCATGAGGCCAGGGGCTGGTCTCCTTTATACACTGTGAAGGAAAGGGCTTGGCCACTCTCGAAGCGGTCTTTTAGCTCCTCCCGCGAATGGCCCATGGCGGCGTAAATATTCAGGCAGGCGCTGTCCGGTATCCCTGAAACCGTGACTCCGTCCGCCGGAACAAACGGCCTATCTTGGGGCGCCGTGTAGGAGACAAAGGCGTTGACACGCTCAAGACTGAAAAGCGCTGCCGCCGCAGCTTGCTGGCAGGGGCCCATAAGTTTGAATAAAAGACTCCTCCTCGTGGGGACATGCCGCAGCAACTCAGGCAAGAGACCCGGATGGGTCGCGGCGATGAAAACGACATAATCCGTGCCGGGGTAATTCCGGCGATCGAAAGGTGAAGCGCCGCCTGGGAGCAGCAAGAGCACTCCAGCCGCTTCAGGCCCCTCGTGAAAGTGGCACCGGACGGCCCGCGGGTAGTAAAATAGCGTCTTGAGGAGAACGATGTTCTTGAGCGGGTCGTGCTCTAAAAATGCGGCCGCCCGTCGCAGCCCGGCATCCATTAGAAAATTCTGTCACGGACGTGCCGGCGCCTGCGGACGAACTCGTCGACCACCATCTCCAGGTCCGGCTTTCCGATCTCCTGCAGGTTGTAATAAACACGCGTGCTCGGTTTCCTGATCGTGATGATGCGGTTCAGGTCGATGGGCGTGCCGATGACCACCGCATCGCACGGTGTCCGGTTGATCGTGGCCTCCAGATCTTTCAACTGTCTGGAGCCGTAGCCCATGGCCGGCAGCACCGTGCCGATGCCCGGGTAGGTGCGGAAGGTGTCCCTGAGCCTGCCGACCAGGTACGGCCGGGGGTCGACCAGCCCGGCCGCCCCGAACTTCCGCGCGGCCACCACCGCCGCACCGATTTTCATTTCGCCGTGGGTCAGCGTGGGCCCGTCCTCAACGGCGAGGACCTTCTTGCCTCGAACCACGGCCGGGTTGTCCATTTCGAGCACCGAGGCAGCGTCGACGACGACGGCCGTGGGGTTCACCGCTGCGATGTTCCGGCGCACGGTGTCGATGCCTTCCGGACCCGCGCTGTCGATCTTGTTGATCACCACCACGTCGGCCAGCCGCAGGGTCACATTTCCCGGGTAGTAGCTCATCTCGTGACCCGGCCGGTGCGGGTCCACGACGGTTACATGCAGGTCGGGCTTGTAGAAGGGGAAGTCGTTGTTCCCGCCGTCCCAGAGGATGGCATCGCAGCCCTTCGGATCGTTCTCGGCGGCGCGCAGGATGGCTTCGTAATCCACACCGGCATAGATTACGTTGCCGCGTACGACATGGGGTTCGTACTCCTCCATCTCCTCGACGGTACACCTGTTTTTCGCCAGGTCGCCGATCTTCGCAAACCGCTGCACCTTCTGCGCGGCGATGTCGCCGTAAGGCATGGGGTGGCGCACCGCCACCACCTTGAACCCTTTTTCCATGAGGATCTCGATGATCCGCCGCGCGGTCTGGCTTTTGCCGCAGCCGGTGCGCACCGCGCCCACCGAGATGACGGGCTTCGTGCTTTTCAGCATGGTGTCCTTCGGCCCGGGGAGCACGAAGTTCGCGCCCGCTGCCTGCACGATGGCGGCGAGGTTCATGACGTGCTGATAGGAGACATCGCTGTAGGAAAACACGCCATCGTCGACTTTGAGTTTGCGGATGAGTTCCGGAAGATCGGCTTCGGCGTGGATCGGGATGCCCTTTGGGTAAAGCCTGCCGGCGAGCGCGGCCGGATACTTGCGGCCCGCGATATCCGGTATCTGTGCGGCGGTGAAGGCGACCACCTGGCAGGCCGGGTTGTCGCGATAACAGGTGTTGAAGTTGTGGAAGTCCCGGCCGGCGGCACCGATGATGATGACGTTTCTGCGTTTCATGGGGTTCTCCTCTCCTACTCAGCCGGTCGCCCGTTAGCCATCCACCCTGGGGCTGCCCTCCGGCGGGTAGACCGGCTGACAGGCGACCGACTGACCCTATACCACTTCCGTCCCTGCTTCGCCGGCGATGGCACGTTCGATGTCCTCGAGGTGGCAGACGATTCCCCGGTTGCCGCTGACCCGATGGAAATGCCGGATCGCCTGCACCTTGGGGCCCATCGAGCCGGCCGGGAAGTGGCCTTCCGACATGTATCGCTCCAGCGCTGCCGGTTCGGTTTTGCGCAACGACCGTTGCTGTGGCTTTCCCCAATGGATGGACACGCCCGGCACGTCCGTGGCGATGACGAAGATGTCCGCCTTGATCTCGCCGGCAAGGACCGAGCTGGCGAGATCCTTGTCGATGACGGCATCCACCCCCCTGAACTTGCGCTCCCTGCGGATCACCGGGATGCCCCCGCCGCCGCAGCAGATGACGATGAAGCCCATTTCGATCAATTTCTTGATCTCGCGGTGCTCGACGATCGCCAGCGGTTGAGGGCTTGCCACCACGCGGCGGAAGCCCTTGTCCGTATGGACCATGGTGTAGGGCAAGCGCCCTGCCTGCTCCTCGGTGTAGAAGGGGCCGATGGGCTTGGTGGGGTTCTGGAATGCCGGGTCCTTCTCGTCCACCACGACATAGGAGATCAGGGACACGAACAGCTGCTCGGTGGTAATGCCGATCTCCATCAGGGCCCGGTCGAGGGTGGACTCGATCATGTAGCCGATCTGGCCCTGGGTCATGGCGACGATGATCTCAAGCGGCATGTTGGGCACCTCGCGGCAGCTTTCCTGCTGCAGCAAAAGGTTGCCCGCCTGGGGGCCGTTGCCGTGGGTGATCACGATGCGGTATTCCCGGGAGAGCCTGGCGATCTGCCGCATGGGCCCCTTCAGGTTCGCAAACTGCTCCTCGGCCGTTCCCTTCTGGCCTTTTTGAACGAGGGCGTTGCCGCCGAGGGCGATCAAAACCAGGGGTTTCTGCATGGCTCTTATCTGTAAGTAAAAGGTCTCTCGTTACTCGTTGCTCATCACTCATTACTCGCTTAGGGTGGCCACCATCACGGCCTTGATGGTGTGCAGCCTGTTTTCGGCCTGGTCGAAGACAATGGAGGCCGGTGATTCGAACACCTCGTCGGTCACCTCCATGGCTTCCAGGCCGAACTTTTTGAAGATGGCCTCACCGATCTCCGTCTGCCGGTCGTGAAACGCCGGCAGGCAGTGCAGGAATTTGACCTTGGGGTTCCCGGTTTTCTCCATGGCCGCCCGGTTCACCTGATAAGGCTTGAGCCGGCGGATGCGATCCGCCCACACCGCATCGGGCTCGCCCATGGACACCCAGACATCCGTGTAAAGGAAATCGCAGCCGGCCACACCCTGAGCCACGTCGTTCGTGATGGAGATTTTGGCGCCGGTGGTTTTGGCGATGCCGCGTGCCGTTTCGACCAGCCCGGGACCGGGGTGAAGATCATTGGGGGCGACGATGCGGCAATCCATTCCCATTTTGGCGGCGCCCACCAGCAGCGAGTTGGCCACGTTGTTGCGCCCGTCGCCCAGAAAGGCGAAGGCCGTCTGCTGCAGCGGTTTGCCGCTGTGCTCCTGCATGGTCAGAATGTCCGCCAGCGCCTGGGTGGGGTGGAACTCGTTGGTCAGCCCGTTCCAGACCGGCACGCCGGCGTGTTTCGCCAGCTCCTCCACCCGCGCCTGCTCAAAGCCGCGGTACTCGATGCCGTGGTACATGCGGCCCAGCACGCGTGCGGTGTCGCGGATCGACTCCTTCTTGCCGAGTTGCGACCCGGTCGGGTCGAGGTTGGTCACGTGGGCGCCCTGGTCGTAGGCGGCCGTCTCGAAGGCGCAGCGCGTGCGGGTGGAGGTCTTCTCGAAGATCAGGGCGATGTTCTTGCCCGTGAGGCTCTGAGTTTCTGTGCCGGACTTTTTAGCCTTTTTCAACTCCATCGAGAGTTTCAGGAAAAAGTCGATTTCCTGAGAAGAAAAATCCAGCAGCTTGAGAAAATGTCGGCCCTTTAAGTTCATCATGTCATCCATTTCCAGCGGTCAAAGGCTCACTTGCCTTGATTAATGGTGATGGGCGAGTACCTGTTGGCCTGCAGTCCGTACTTCGCCAGGATCTGGTCGTAAACCCCCTTTGCCTGGAGCCGCTCGATGGCCGCTTTGACGGCATCCCGCAGCTGGGTGTCGGTCTTCTTGAAGGGGATCCCCATCAAATCCTCCGTGAACGGCTGGCCGATCAGCACGTATTGGTTGGGTTCGAGTTTTTGAGAGTACGGCAGGGTCTCTTGGCCCTGAACCGCCGCGTCCAGCCGCCCCGATTTGAGCTGGGTGCGGGCATCGGCGGACCCCTCGGTGCCGACGACTTTGATGGCGGCCTTGCCTTTGGCAACGCAGTTCGCAGCACTCCACTCCTCGATTTTCACCGGCCAGTTCGTGCTGCGGCTGGCGCCCACGGTTTTGCCGCACAGATCCTCCTGGGACTTGATGGTGGCGGCGTTCGTCGGGCTGGTGTAGAACTGGGATCCTGTGCGCAGGTAGTTTACGAAATCCGCCACCTCCCGGCGCGTGGGCAGGTCGCTGATTCCCTGGAGCGCCATGTCCACCCGGCCGGTCTGCAATGAGCTGAAAATCTGGGCAAACTCGGTGTCCTGCCATTCGATGGCCACCCCCAGTTCCTTTGCGATGGCCTCTCCGAGATCGATATCAAGCCCCATGAGCTGATTGGTGGCGGGGTCCTTGTAGGTAATGGGCGGGTAGTTGGGCTTGGTGGCGACGACGATCTTGCCGGCCTTTTTGATGCGATCCGGCAGCTCCTGAGCGGCGGTCTGGGCGGCAAATGCACAGATGATTCCGATCAAAACGATCTTGCTGAAGTGCTTCATGGTTCCTCTCCTTTCGGTTGGTGGATGCGGTGTCATGCCAACACCGCGGCAATAAATTCTTTCGTGCGGGGGTGCCGCGGATTCACCAGCACCTCCTGCGGGGTCCCTGTCTCGACGATCGATCCCTCGTCCATGAAGACCACCCGGTTGCACACCTCACGGGCGAAGCCGAGCTCGTGGGTCACCACGATCATGGTCATGCCGGATTGGGCCAAGTCCCGCATGACTTCCAACACCTCGCCGACCAGCTCCGGGTCTAGAGCAGAGGTCGGCTCGTCGAACAGCATCAGTTTCGGCCGCATCGCCAGCGCCCGGGCGATGGCCACCCGCTGCTGCTGCCCCCCGGACAGCGCTGAAGGATACGCATCGCGCTTGGCGCTGAGGCCGACACGGTCGAGCAGGGTCAAGGCTTCATCCACGGCCTCGGCATGCGGGCGTTTCTGGACGATGACCGGACCTTCGATGATGTTCTCCAGCGCCGTCATGTGCCCGAACAGGTTGAAGCGCTGAAAGACCATCCCGATCGCGGCCCGCTGCCGGGCAATGTCCTGATCGTTCAGCTCGTAAAGGGCATCGCCCGCCTGGCGAAAGCCGGCCAGCTCTCCGTCGATCCATATGGCGCCCTTGTCGGCCTGCTCGAGCTGGTTGATGCACCGCAGGAAAGTGCTCTTGCCGGAGCCCGAAGGCCCGATGATGCAGAGCACCTCACCCTTGGCCACCTCCGTGCTGACCGCCTTCAGGGCGCAAAGGCTTCCAAAATACTTGTGGATATCGACCGCCACAACCATGGGGGGAGTGCTCATACCGATCGCTCCTGGCTCACCGCGGTCCTGGTCCGCACGCCGGGCTTGCCGACACCTTTTGAGAAATGCCTTTCGAGGAAGGACTGCCCGATCGACAGGATCGTGACGACGATCAGGTACCAGATCGCCGCCACAATCAGAAGCTCGATGACGCGCGCGTTGGCATAGTAGATCGCCTGGGCATTGCGCAGGATCTCAGAGAACTGGATGACGCTCGCGATGGAGGTGAGCTTGACCATGCTGATGACTTCGTTGCCGACCGGCGGCAGGATCACGCGCATCGCCTGCGGCAGGACGATGCGCCGCAGCGTGGTCAAGCGCGTCATGCCGATCGCTTTGGCGGCCTCCGTCTGGCCGATGTCCACCGACAGGATGCCGCCGCGCACGACCTCGGCCGTGTAGGCCCCCTGGTTGATTCCCAACCCCAGCAGGGTTGCCATGAACGGGGTGATGACCGTGACGGTCCGGGCCTCGAACAGACCGGGGATGCCGAGAGTGGGGAACACCAGCGCCAGGTTGAACCAGAGCAGCAGCTGCAACATCAGCGGAGTGCCGCGGAAAAACCAAATGTAGAACCATGCGACCGACTTCAACACCGGGTTGGGGGACATGTACATGATGGCGAAAACCACTCCCAGAACGATCCCAAAAATCATCGCCAGAATGGTCATGATCACCGTGTTCCCCAGGCCGAACAGGATCGATTGGGCGGTGAAAAACTGGCCGACCACCTCCCATTCGATCTGCCCGGTAGCAAACGCATGGGCCACAAACCCGAAGGCCGTCAGGATGAACGCGGCAGACAACCAGCGGCGGAAAAAGCGACGGGGGATGTGCCTCAGATGGGCGATGGAATAGTCGGAGCGGTGCGGCAGCTCGCCGCCCGAGCCGGAAAGGCTTCCCATGTCGGGTCTTGTGTTCATAGATTCAGGGTCCATTGCTGAAAGGGATGGCGTTCGATTTATTCTTTCGGTTCAGCTGGTCCGGCGGCCCAGCGGCGCTGCAGGGAAATTTTTTCGCGCAGCCGCTGCAATTGGAATGCAACCTGAGTGGGCGCTGTGCCTCCCGTTCCCTTTCTGGCAGCGACCGCGGCCGAGAGGGTCAACCGGGATTTGATGGCCGGCCCGAGGCGTGGGTCGATGGCCTGGAGGGCCTGATCGGGGACATCCCCCAGGCCGACGCGATGGTCTTCGCAGTACTTGACCAAGGCCCCGGTGATTTCGTGGGCGGCGGCAAACGGTACCCCCTGGAGCGCAAGCCCATCGGCGACTTCCGTAGCCAGTGTGAAGCCCTCTGCCGCCTGGCGGAAAAGCTCCTCAACGTTGACGCGCATCGTCCGCACCATTCCCGTCAGCGCGGGAAGCAGCGCATGCAGCGTGTCCACCGCCTCGAAGGCATAGCGCTTGTCTTCGCTCAGGTCGCGGTTGTAGGAATACGGCAGGGCTTTGAGCACCGTCAGCAGCCCGGTCAGGCCGCCGATCAAACGGCCGGTGCGGCCGCGCACGAGTTCCGCGATGTCGGGGTTTTTTTTCTGGGGCATGATGGAGCTGCCGGTTGCAAACGCATCGTCCAGTTCCACCCACCCGAACTGACGCGAGGCCCACAAGATGATTTCCTCGGACAGGCGCGACAGGTTCACGCCGTGCAGGGCGCACACGAAGAGAAACTCAGCCACGTGGTCCCGGCTGCCGACGGCATCGATGGAGTTTTCGCAGGGGGCCTCGTAACCCATTTCCGCTGCGGACTGCTCCGGGTTCAGGGCAATGGCCGACCCGGCGAGCGCCGCCGCCCCAAGGGGAGATGTGGCGTTGCGTTGGTCCCAGTCGATGAAGCGTTCGCCGTCCCGCACGAAGTTCTGAGCGTGAGCCAGCAGCTGGTGCGCAAACACGATGGGCTGAGCGGGCTGAAGATGGGTGAACCCGGGGGCCAGCGTTTCCAGGTGCCGGTCCGCCTGAGACAGCAGCGCATCTTGCAGATTCATCTGCGATGCGAGGATCGCTCGTGCCTGATCGCGCAGGTAGAGCTTTAAGTCGTTCGCGGCTTGATCATTTCGCGACCGCCCGGCGCGCAGCTTGCCGCCGAGAGGACCCAGCCGCTCGACCAGGACACGCTCGATGAATGTGTGAACGTCCTCATCCTGTTCCGAGGGTTTCAGGTCGCCGGATTGAAAGGATGCCCCGATCTTTTCCAGCGAGTCGAGGAGGGTCTCACACTCCTCGGCGGTAAGGATATTCGCGCGCTGCAGTTCACGGGCATGTGCCTTGGAGGCGATAAGGTCGTAGGGGACCAGTCGATAGTAGCTGGCGTCGGCGCGCGAAAGTCGCATGAGATCCGGATCCGGTCCGGAACGAAAACGGGCGCCCCACAGCCGCAGCTCGCTCATGATCTCTCTCCTTCTGAAGTCTTCTTTTAGCGTATCTCGTGTGTTTTGGAAAGCCTGGATAAATGGCAACGATTCCATTGCATGGTGCTTTTTTGACGTTGTATAACACGATCCGGAAAAAAGCTGAATTCTAGCTGAAGGCGTGATAAGAAATCAGTGAAAAACTTTGCCTCCGGGAGGATTCCATGAAGCCCATAACCATCGTCGTCACCGACGGGTTCACCTTGAACCCGGGAGACAACCCCTGGAGCGACATCGCGCAGATGGGAACGCTGGCGGTGTATGACCGAACCGCGCCGCTGGAGCTCGGACCGCGCTGCCGGGAGGCGGACATCTTAATTGTCAACAAGACCCCGGTCCGCGCCGACGCGCTGGCGGAGCTGCCGCAGCTGCGCGGCATCGCCGTTACCGCCACCGGCTTCGACTGCGTGGACGTCGAGACGGCGGGCCGCCGCGGGATCCCGGTGTCCAACGTGCCGATCTACGGCACCGATTCCGTGGCCCAATACGTGTTCTCGGCCATTCTGCACGTATGGCACAACGTTGCCGGACACGACGCGGCGGTCAAGGCCGGGGAGTGGGGCCGGCAGCCGGACTGGTCTTTCTGGAAGACGCCGCTGATCGAGCTGCGCGGCAAGACCATGGGGATCGTGGGCTTCGGCCGCATCGGCCGCCGGGTCGGGGAGCTGGCCCACGCCTTCGGCATGAGCGTGATGGCGCATGACGCGTTTCCAGGAGCGGATCCGGGTTTTGCGCCGTTCGCCTGGGCCGGCCTCGAGGAGGTTTTCAGCGATAGCGACGTCGTCAGCCTGCATTGCCCCCTGACCTCCGAAAACCAGCGCTTCGTCAATCGGGATCTGCTGCAGCGCATGAGACCCACGGCGCTCTTCGTCAACGCGGCGCGCGGATCACTGGTGAACGAGGCGGATTTGGCGGCGGCGCTCAAGACGGGGCGGATCGCCGGGGCGGTCGTGGACGTGTTGTCGGCCGAGCCGGTCCGGCCGGAAAACCCGTTGCTTTCCGCCCCCAACATCGTAATCACGCCGCACCTGGCCTGGGCCGCACGGGAGGCCCGGCAGCGGCTGATGCGCACCACCGCTGAAAACGTGCGCGCCTTTCTCGAGGGGCGACCGCAGCACCTGGTCAACGGGAAGTGGCTGGGAAAATAACCCGGCTTCTTTTTCCGGCGCCTTTCATGCTATACAGCGTACAACCGAATCGACACTTTCCCCTGAAAGGATGACTCAGATGGCGGTCCCCAAGCCCTTGCTCAAAGATCAGGCCGAAACGAGCGTCAAGGAAATCTACGACGGCATGCATACGGCCATCGGCAAAATGCCCAACATTTTTGCCGTGATGGCCCACTTTCCGGCCGCCTTGAAACGCTTCGTGCCTTTTTACAATGCGGTCATGACGAAAGGAACGGTGCCTCACAAACTCAAGGAACTCGCCTATCTCAAGACCGCCAGCATCAACGCCTGCCAGTACTGCCTGCGCGCCCACATGGCTTCGGCGAAGCAGGCGGGCGTTACGGAGCAGCAGATCGAGGATTTGCGGTTCTACCAGAACAGCGCGGCATACGATGACAAGGAGCGGGCCACCGTGCGCTTTGCCGACCTGGTGACCCGCGGGGCGGCGGCCATCGACGAATCGGTGCTGGGCTGGCTGGGGGCCTACTATACCGACTCTGAAATCGTGGAGCTGGTCATGGTGGTCGGCCTGGCCAACCTGGTCAACCGGTTCAACGACACGCTGCAGATCCAGCCGGATTTGGGGTTAGGGATTACCGCGGCGCCGGCGGGCAGATCTTGACGACAATTGCATGGGAGGTGGGGATGAGAAGAATCGAGGCGTTGACACTTGGCATCCTGATCTCGGTGAACTTTCTGTGCTTCAGCCCCGGCCGGTCTTCCGCCCAGGACAAGGGGCCGCCCACCGAGATGATCAAGGGCGCCTTTCAGGAAGTCCTGCGGACCTGCGACACCAACAGGGACGGCAAGCTGACCCTGCAGGAATGCATGGAAATGTGGAAAGACAGGGCCAAGGCCGAAAAGAACTGCAAGTACTGGGACGCCAACGCCGACGGCGTCCTCACCGAGGAGGAGTACATCAGCCAGGTGCGCAAAATCATGAAATGAAGGGCGTCGGAAGCGCAAGGCGACCCCACATTCACGATGGGATGTACGCTTTCTTCCTATCCGGTTCGGCGCTGGTCCTCAACGCCGGATCTCTGCGCCTCTTCGAACTCATGCCTGAGGGAATTCATCAACTCCTTGACCGACACGATCCGGTCGACACGGTAGGCATTCTGTCCGGAAAAAACAAAACCGTGCTTGAGATTCCCCTTTTTGGCCTGCATGAGCGCCAGCGCAATGCAGTAGGGGCTGTTGCGATGGTCGCAGGTCCGGATGCAATGGTAGGGGCAGGTGAAGGGCATTTTTTCCCCGCGCTTGACGGCTTCCAGGAACTCGTTGTTGATGGCGCGCCCCGGCAGCCCCACCGGGCTCTGGATGATCACGATGTCTTCCTTGGCGGCCTTGACGTAGGCCTGCTTGAAGGCCATGTCCGCGTCGCATTCGTGGGTCGCCACGAAGCGTGTCGCCATCTGCACCCCGGCGGCCCCCATCTTCAAGAACTTGTGGATGTCCGCGCCGGTGTAAATGCCGCCCGCCGCGATGACGGGGATGGCCTTCCCGAGTCTCTCTTCAAAGGGCTTGACGGCCGCCAGCACCTCCGCAACCAGCTTTTCCAGAGTGAACTCCGGCGCGAAGATCTGCTCCGGCTTCAACCCCAGATGACCGCCGGCCATGGGGCCTTCGACCACGAACGCGTCGGGCAGGTATGCGAGCCTCTCCCATTTCTTGCACAGAACCTCAGCGGCCCTGCCCGAGGAAACGATGGGGACCAGTTTCGTCCGGCTGTCTTTTTTCAGGTACTTCGGCAGGTCGAGCGGCAGGCCGGCGCCTGAAAAAATAAAATCGATCCCCTCCTCGATGGCGGCGGTGACGATCTCGGAGAAAACGGTCAGCGCCACCATGATGTTGACGCCCAAAAGCCCCTTCGTCAGGCTGCGGGCCTTGCGGATCTCGTTTCTCAGGGCTCTGACATTGGCTTCCACCGGGTTGGCGGCAAGATCGGGTTCGCCCATGCCGATCATCGCGGCGGCAATGACGCCGATGCCGCCTTCGTTGGCGACGGCCGATGCCAGCCCGGACAGGGAGATGCCGACCCCCATGCCGCCCTGGACAATCGGTATTTTGGCGACCAGGTCGCCGATGCGCAATTCGGGTAGTTGCATAAATTGGAGCCCTTTCTATCGCACAAGGCAGATTTTTTCTTACGTTCCGGTTGGGGCCCCAAGCGTGTGCAGGCTTGCCTCCAGGCGGTAGGATCCGATTTGCCTATTTTTTATCTTCGCTCCGGTCGGTGGCCGACGGTGGCGAAGGCGCCAACGCGCCCAGCCGCTCATAAAGTTCAGCGGTCAATTGTATTTCAGGCGCCTTGAGCGCCGGTTCAAGCTGCTCGACGCTGCGGGCGCCGACGATGGGGCACGTGACGGCCGGGTGGCGCGCCACCCAAGCGACGGCCAGGCTCACCGGCGACATTCCCACCTCGTCTCCAATGGCTTTCAACCCCTGGGCAGCCTCGAACATCCAGGCCTCGGCGTAGCGTTTCCGGTACATGGCGTTATCCGCCAGCCGGCCGGTGGATTTTTCCGGCGCCAAACCGTATTTTCCGGTGAGCACGCCGCCTCCCAGCGGGTTGTAGGCCATGACCCCCAGGCCGGCGTTTTGAGCGAGCGGCATCAACTCCACTTCGGCCTGGCGTTTCACCAGGTTGTACATGGGCTGGATCACGCGGATGGGCTGGAAGCCTTTGAGCGCGCACACGCCGAGCGCCCCGGCAATCTGCCAGGCGGCCCAGTTGCTGACCCCAATGTAGCGCACCTTGCCCTGTTGTACAAGCATATCGAAGGCATGCAGGCTTTCTTCCATTGAAACGAGCGGGTCGAAGCGGTGCGCGAAATAGACGTCGATCCAATCCGTGTTCAGGCGCTGCAGGCTCTCTTCGCACTCCTGGAGAATGTGGCGCCGGGAAAGCCCCTCGCGGTTGGGGCCGGCGCCCATGTTTCCCCCGACCTTGGTGGTAAGGATCAACCGGTGCCGCTCCCCGGTAATCAGACCGCCCAGGATGCGCTCCGCCTCCCCGCTGGAGTAGACGTTGGCGCAGTCGAAAAAATTGATGCCGGCCTCGCGGCAGCGTCGATAGATGGCCGCGCTGGTTCGGCGGTCGGCCTCTTTGCCGAAGGTCATGGTTCCCAGGCAAAGTTCCGACACCTGCACCCCTGTCGACCCGAGGTTCACATATTTCATTTCAGCCGAGCTCCCGTCAGGGGTTTCGATTTTCGCACGAAGCCCTTCACCCGGTTCCCCTCCACCAGGCTCTCGCCCTTTCCGCCTTTCTTGAAGCGGCTGCCGACGATCAGGCCGTCCATCCCCTGCCCTTTGCTCTCTCACTGGCACCGGCCGCGCAGGTCGATCGGCCAGACGTCCACCACCTTGCCGCCGCGGGCAATGTAATAGCCGTCGAAAAGGTTGACCGTGGGGTCGCAGTGCGACACCACCAATTCGAGGACCGTTCCGTGCTCCGGCAGCAGGGCGACCCGGTCCGGCGCGGTCAGTTTACCGTATTCGTCCCCGAACCAGTCATACTGCAGCTTGGCGTATTCGGGGTTCGACACCCGCGGCCGCCCGCCGTCCCGGTAGAGCGCCTTCAGCCCGGCGTCAACGGTCACCTGGCGGCCGTGCGGGCCGCTGACCACCGTGGTCAGCAGCGTGAGGGCGGGGTGATAGTCGGGGGTGTCGGAGCCGTCCGTCGATTCGATGGCCAGGTACTCGGCATCCATGAGCGCGTAGGAGCCGGCCTGGAGCTCCGTGAGCTCCGGCACGGCCAGGTCGATGGTCGCCGTCCCCGTGCCCGAGGCGCTGAAGATGGTGCACGCCTGGTCCCGGGCCTGCAGCTGCTTGAACACCGCAGCGGCCTGTTTGAGCCCTTCGCGGGATGCCGATCGGCGGTCCACGTAGCGCGGGATGTGCTGCACATGGCCGGCATAGGCCTGGATGCCGCGCAGCCGAAACCGGTTGCTGGAAAGAAGGCGGCCGGCCAGGTCCAGGGCCTTGCCCGGCGGGACTCCGGTGCGCCGATGGCCGATGTCGACGTCCAGCAGGACATCGAGGTGCCGGTCCTTTTCGGCCAAGCGGCTTTCGAGGAGTTCGATTCCGGCAGGACTGTCGACAACCGCCATCAGGAACGGGGCCCGGCCCAGAAGCGAGACGAGCCGGTTGATCTTCTCCCGGCCGGCGACCGGCCCGGTGATGAGCACCCCCGACAGGCCGGCATCCACCAGGGCCTCGGCCTCGGAGACTTTTGCGGCGCAGACGCCGATGGCGCCGTTGGCGACCTGCATCTTGGCGAGCATCGAGCACTTGTGGGTCTTGGCGTGGGGCCGCAGGGCTTTGCCGGCCGCCTTTACCCGCGCCTGCATTTTCTGAAGGTTTTCGTCCAGGAGGTCCAGATCTATTACCAGGCAGGGCGTGTCCAGCTCCGGTTTTTTTCGGCCGATCAGATCCTTGTTGGGATGGCGCATCGGTCAGAGCCCCTTTTTTTCGAAGACGACAAAACACAGGATGAAAACCAGCCCCACGATCGGGATGACCGCCCAAGGGCTCATCCCCATGACACCCGGCAGCGTTATCTTGCCCAGGTTTCCCAGCGCGAGGAGATTCTTCTCGAGGTGCGGGTAGGCCTCCGCGTAAATGGCCGCCCCGGCCATCATGCCGAAGATGGCGAAAACGGCGTGCCAGCGGCCTTCGGCCAGAGCGCCGACCGAAGTCCCCGGGCAGAAGCCCATGACCGCCCAGCCGAGGCCGAACAGGAGCCCGCCCACGACATTGGCGCCGATCTGGGTGGCCTTGGGGCCGAGCTGGGCCAGACCGAAAGCGACCGCCAGGTGCACCCCGACCATGCCGACGATGATGGCCGACATCATGAACTTCATGATGGTCATGTCCTTGAGCAGCATGGCGCCGACCTGTTTTTCAAAGCGCAGCACGCGGCCCTGCTGCAGGAGGGCGCCGAAGAAGATCCCCGTGATCAACCCGAGCCAATGCTCGCTCATCGCGCACCTCCCTTCCGGCGGTACACCAGGCCGGCCATCAGGACCCCCGCGCCGAAGAAGCAGGCCAGGGCGATGAACCCGCTGACCGAAAGCTGCATCAGGCCGCTCAAGCCGTGGCCGCTCGGGCAGCCGTCGGCCAGCCGGGCGCCGAACATGGCCACGATGCCTCCCAGAACCGCGCCGACGGCGCGCAGCGCCACGCTGCCGCCGAAGCGCTCCCGCCAGACGGGCGGCACCGCCTCGAGCTTGAAGCTGCCGTCGATGATGGAGGCCGCCAAAGCGCCAATGAAAATGCCGACGATCATCATGAACTGCCAGTCGATCTTGATTTTTTCCTTCAGGAAATAGGGATTCTTTTTCACGTGCTCCGGATCCACGGCTTGCTCGACAAAACCGGCCGCGCGCACAAACGTGGTGGAGGCCCCCAGGTACTGGGTTTTTCCCAGGAACTTGGTCGAGACGATGACGGAAAAGGTGGCCAGCACCCCGACCAGCGCCCCCGCGACGTAGGGTCTCCAGTTTACAGCGTTTTTCATGTGCCCTTCCTTTGGATTGCTCCGGCGGCCCGAAACCAAGGCTACCTGCGTTTGAGGATTTTATATGATCATAGTACGATTCAAAGCACGGCTCAAGAATATTGGAAGGCATTGGAGTGGTCGCTCAAAAACCGGCAGGGAAAACCGACCATGGTCTGTAGAGTTTGGCGTCAGAAGGCAAGTCTGGCTACTGAGCCCAGGAGAACCTCCGCGCCCGCACGAATATCCTTCAGGTCCGTTTCTTCTTCGGAGCAGTGACTTCTGCCGGCCTTGCTCGGTACGAAAATCATGCCCACCTCGGTCACCTCGGGCAGGATCGACGAGTCGTGCAGTGCGCCGCTTGGCATTCTTAACGTCTTGATTCCATTATCGCGGGCGGTCTCCTCGATAAGCTGCACCACCTCTTTTGAAAGGCGGGCCGGAGGGGTGTCCGAGCGGGGTTGAATGTCGAAGCTGAGCCCCCGGGCCTGGCAGGTCGTCTGGATCACGGAAAAAATGCGTCGGGCGGTTTGATCGATCCGCTCCGGATCGAGGTCCCGGATGTCAATCGTAAACTGAGCCCTGCCGGGGATGACGTTGGCTTGGCCTGGTTCGCAGGCCAGCATGCCGACGGTTGCCACGGTGTTTCCCCCTAGCTCTGCGACGGCGATCTCCTCGACGGCGGCAATCACCCTGGCTGCCCCCTGCAGGGCATCGTGCCGAAGCCCCATGGGGGTTGCGCCCGCGTGGTTGGGCACGCCCGTCAGGGTAACCACAGACTGCTTGATCCCGTTGATGCCCTCCACCACGCCGATGGCAATCCCCTTGCTTTCGAGGACCAGGCTCTGCTCGATATGCAGCTCGATCATGGCCTTTACCATGCCGGGCTTCAGAACGGTTGTTTCGTCCGGGGCGAGGCCGGCGTTTGCCATCGCCGCCGCATAACCGACACCATCCTTGTCCCTCAAACGATCCAGATCCTCCGGCGCCAGCTTGCCGACCCAGCACCGGCTGCCGATCATCACCGAGCCGAACCTCGACCCTTCCTCCTCCGCGAAGACAACCACATCCACGGGATGGCGGCGCGTGAGCTTTTCTTCAGCCATAACCCGAGCCACCTCCAGCGCAGCCACCACCCCCGCGACACCGTCGAAGCGCCCGCCGTGAAGGACGCTGTCGATGTGAGACCCCGTCATGACCGATGGAAAATCCCTCATGCTGCCTTCGAGCCGACCGTAAAGGTTTCCTCCCAAGGTCGTTGCGACCCGGGCGCCGATCTTTCGCAATTCTTCGGCGACATGGGCTCGCGCCTGCATATACGGCTCTGAAAACGTGAAACGGGTTATCCCCCTGCCGGGAGTGGATGTGAAGGAGTTTATGATCTCTATGTCCCGTGCAATGCGATCTATTTGAACTCTCATGACGGACGCCTCTGCAACGGCCTCATCTTTCGGACGTTCATGAAGGGAAATGGGCCAAACGTCGGATCGTTTCAATCAGGCGCTGATAGGTTTCTTTTCCCATACGCAGCCTGGGCAGCACGATGGCGTACTCGCCGTCGATCGCCACAAAAGTGCGATCCGGCGTCACCTCTATCCCGCTGATACGATCCCAGGTTTTGGTCGTTTTTGAATCGCCGCCTGACAGCTCCAAGCCCTCCGGGGTTGCCCGAAGGGTTCGGGCGGCAAAGGCTTTCGGGTTCAGGCGTGCGTTCACGATCTTGCGCAAAGTCCGCCCCACCAGCCAGCGGTAGTAATAGGGATAAAATACCAGAAAGAAGGCGGCAGAAGCGCCGAGGTAAAGGGCCGGCGCCTTGAGCGATAGGAAGGCATAGAGCAGCACTCCCATGAGCCCGATACCCAGCGAAGCCCCGATCCAGCGGATGCGGTAGCGCCGGCGGATGGCGGGTGAATGCTCCATATGGTGCCTGGCCAGCGCCACCAGGTCGGTTTCATCCAACGCAAACTCGACTTCCATCTCGCGCAATTCCTTGAAAGCCGGATACCGAGTGTTTCTTCAATACAACGCCCCAGCACGGTCGTTTTGTGGGAGTGGCTTCCAGCCAAGATAGCATTGCCGGAATTGACCGGCCTTTGATCGAGGCAAGATGCCGCTCCCACATAAAAGGCTTGCCTCCCTCAGATCTCTTCCGATGCCCTTAGCGCGGGAAGCCCTGGATGCGCAGGCACACCTCGGCGATGATGACCGCGCTGAAAAACACCGTGAAGAGGGTAATCAGGGCCGCCACCACGATGCGCCAGCCTTGCTTGCGGAACGCGTCCAGGTCCTTGGCGATCGAAAGGCTGGTGAAGGCGATGATGGGGGTGGCCAGCGCCAGGAAGTTGACCTTGCCCACCGCCGCCAGGATCTCCTTAGAATAGGGCATCCCAGGCATGGTGAGCAACAGCGAAATGGTTCCGACGTAGGCGATGGTCGGGACATAGATCGGCACGAAGCGCGCCAGCAGCACGCCGACGACGCAGATGACGAAAATGAACAGCATGCCGGGCAGCGCCGTGATGGGATCGACCTTGGTGGCCACCCAGTTGCCGATCAGGGTCAGGATGCAGATCAGCATCAGGTGGAAGAAAGTCCATTTTAAGTCGATCTTGGGGCGCTCCTGCTTTTGCGTCAGCGAGAAGGTCTTGGCTCCCGGCTCCTTCTTCTTGCCCATGATGCGGTAGATCCATTCCGCAAACGGCAAACCGATCAGCCAGGAGGCGTAAAGCCCTGTGATGCCGGTGATTAGGTTGCTCGCGGCCGCGAAAGCGAGGATCTGGTCCTTCCACTGGGGCAGGGCTTCGCCCAGGGTCGCTGCGCCGGCGGTCATCATGCTGGCGCTGCCGATTCCCATGGCCATGGCCAGGGCCAGCGGGTGGAAGAGGGCCGGTGCCGTCAGGGCAAACACGCTGCCCAGGATGCTGAAGAAGGCAGTGCCCAGGACGGTGCCGGTGATGTAGGTCCCGATCACGCCGCGGCCTTCGGGTGAATCCAGGCCGTAGATGTCGGCGACGAGGCTCAGGTTGGGTTCACGGGCCACTGAGTAGCAGGCGCCGATGACCTCGCGCTTCAGGCCCAGCAGGATGCCGATGGGCATGGCCATGACGATGGCACCCCAGTTGTTGCCGGCCTCCTGCAGGATGAGAGCGAGGCCGGCCTGCAGCAGCTTGGGGACGTTGGGGCCGACCAGCGTGCCGTAGCGGACCATCAACGGGTAGGTGGCCGTCAGGATGATACCGGCGGCCCAGGCTGAATCGCTGATCGTGTAGACCTTGACCCAGCGGCCGGCCGCCTGCGGTGCGAAGAGAACCGCCAGCCAGATGGTGTGCACGAAGGGGACCAGCAGGATGGTGATCTTCTCGATGGGCGTCCAGCGCACGAAGCCGATCAATTCGGCCAGGATGACCAGGACGAGAG
>Ga0316625_100000029_pt1 | contig 20621 bp, 27 predicted proteins | sample OWC_Aug_T1_C1_D1_FD_207655 | JGI IMG/M metagenome (GOLD analysis project Ga0316625, IMG submission 207655) | Wetland soil microbial communities from Old Woman Creek delta, Ohio, United States - OWC_Aug_T1_C1_D1_A | ecosystem: Environmental > Terrestrial > Soil > Wetlands | place: USA: Ohio... | reverse complement strand
GATCTAGATAAGTGACAAATGATTTTCGTATTATAGTAATAACAACAAACTTTTTTGACGTTTTTGCCCTAAAATCAGAAAATTTGAACGAAAAAGCAACAAGAATATGATAAGATTATCAAGAATCACATTAAACACTTCTTTAAGTCTAAAAAGTATTTAAAACTAAAACTCGTTTAAAATATATAATTATAATATAATATTACTATAATGGCAGATAATTTAAAACAACTATTTGACTTTTTCAAAACTAATGAATTTAAACAAAAACCTAAAACAATTCAAAATTGGATGGATAAAGTTGTGCGTTTAACTAAAAAATATCCTGAAGAAGATAAATTAAAAGTTTTTAATGATTTTGATTATATTAATAATGTTGCTAATAGTATTGAATCTATTAGTTCAAGACAAAAATTTATAAGTGATATTAGTCAAGTAATTAAATATTATAATAATATACATATTGATAATGAAAATAAAACTAAATTAAGTGATATTAATAGTAAACTTTATAAAGAAGCAAAAGATTCAAGACAAAAACATCATACACCCAAATCTAAATATATTGATTGGTTAGATTTATATAAACTATTTGATGAATATAATGAAAATAGTATTGAATATTTATTTATTGCTACAACTCTTTTAATTCCACCAAGAAGAAGAGATTGGTCACATGCTATTTTTGTAAAAGAAGTACCAGAAATACCAGATACAGAAAAGAATTATGTTATATTACATGCTGATAATACTGTTGAATTATTATTTTTTAAATCAAAAAATAGTGAATATATTATATCTTGGAATAAAAAATTAAATAATTCTAATTTTAAATATATTGATGCTTGTCCTTTATTTAATCCTAATAAATTAGCTGAATTATTAATTAACTCTTATAATTCTGATCCAAGAGAACAAGTTTTTTCATATAATACAATTTATCAAAAAGTTTATAAAAAAAATAAATTAAATTATGATTTATGTCCAGATGATATTAGACATTCATTTGCTGATTATATATGGATTGATAATTCAGATATGGAAAATTATTATATTTACTTAATTACACAAGATGTAGGAGATACTAATCCTATGACTTTTAGAAGTTATTCTACTTTAGCAAAAGAAGAAGAAGAAATTAAAAAAAATAAAGAAAAACCAAAAGAAAAAAATGAATTTGATGAATTTAAAGAAAATAAACTAAAATTTGAAGAAGATAATATTAAAATTGATTTACAAATTAGTGAATTAAATATTATTAAATCTAATAATTTAGAAAAAATAAATATTATTAACAAATTATTTGAATTACGTAATGAGTTACTTACAAAATGATAATGATAATAATAGTGATGATGAATATATTAATATGTCACAAAATAAAATAATTGAATTACAAAATAAAATAATTGAAATTATAAAAAAAATTATTATTCGTAATAATGATAATTCTGAATATGTAAATAAAATTAAATTAGATTTAAAAAAAGAAGAAGATAAATTAAAAAAATATAAAAAAGATTTTAATATCTAAAATTCTATCAATCAAATATGAATTAAATTATTTTTTTTTTGGTTTCAATAAATTTTTTGTGACCTAACCCTTAAAATAATTTTCACATAAATATATTAGGTTTTTTATGTTTAGAATAATATTTTTTTCCTTGTTTTTCTAAACGGTCTAATCGTTGGTAATAATCTGGAAGCTCCTTTAAATGGGCTGTTGCTATCTTGCCTGTTAAAAGAGCATTACCGTGGGTTATATTATGATGTTCCCATTCAATTTTCATACCAGATTTAAATACTTTAGGAGGAATTACTAATGGATTTATATGTAATTTTTTTTGTACTTTTTTAACTGTTTTTGTTGAAAACATTTATTTATATTAAGATTTTTTTTCACGATATCCAGAAGCATGAATTGCTATCGCTTGTTTTATGCTTTTGGCTTTTGCATTCATACGACCTTTTAATGTTTTATAATAATAACGTTTTCCTTTTGTTCCATAAATAAAATATCCTGAATTAGGACCTGTTGAAATTTCGCGAATTGGCATGCTTTTTATTTATACTAATATTTTAAATTATGTCTACAACAAGTACAGTTGTAGCAGAAGCAGTTTTAGAAAGTAATATAGTTATAAATCCTGAAGATATTATTTATAAAAGTCTTATTCGACAAATTCAATATAGAATTAAACATAATATTTTATATATTCAAAATAACATTCAAATGTTAGAAAATAACTTAATGCAAGAAGAAGCAAAATTAGAGGTACTTAATGAGGTATTAGGTGAAGATTCAGAAAGTTCAGAAGAGGATGATGAGAGTTATCAAGATACTGAAAATACTGTTAGTGAAAATAATGAAAATATAGACACAGAATAAAAATATTATATATATATAAAATAAATTATGGTTATGTTTGTAGGCAGAAAAATACTAAAACGCGTATTCGCTATGAATGCTATTCAATCTAAATTTGGACGTATGGGAAAACCCTCTATTAAATCCGCTATTAAAGGTATGACTTAAAAATATTCAATTTCTTTTACTGCTCGCGTAGTAGCAACATATAAATATTTACTTCTATTAGTTAAAGTTAAAAATTTATTTTCATATATATCACTTAAATTTAAATATACTTTATCATACGATGATCCTTGAGATTTATTAATAGTTAATGAATAACATAATTGAAAAATCTCTTTACCTCGTGGAACAAATAATCGTCTTACTTTTTCTAAATATGCAATTGCTCCTTCTAATTCATCATATGTATCTCGAATATATTTATCTTGACTATATAAATAATTAATTAATTCATTTCTTTTTTTATCACAAATTAATTCCTTATTTAGAATTAAATTTTTTTTATTATTATACCATTCATAAAATATATTTTCATCATTTATATTTTCTATAATTTTTATTATTCCTTTATTTGTTTGTATCCATATAACATTTATACTTTCTTCAGATATATCAAATTTTGTTTTTATTTTTTTCATACTTAAAATTTCAAAATAAATATTATTTTTTAGATTTTTTTCATAATATTCTTTCATAAGATATTGAGTATTATAAAAAAAACCAAATTCTTTTTTTTTATTTTGTTCCAAACATTCTTTAACAATTTCATTACTTTTATTCATTTCAACATTTCGATAACTTAATATTATAAAATTTTTATTTTCTTCTAAATCTTGTTTTATTTTATCTTTTAATTCAATTTTTTTTATAATATTATTTCTAATTTTATTACATATACTAGATAAAGATTTATTTCTTACATTTTCATCTATTATTATATCTCTTGTTATTTCATATAATTTTGATATATCTTCATTTTTAGTTCTTTTAATTGTTGTCATATTAATTGTTGGATAATCTTCATTAAATATTTCACTTACAAAATCTCCCTTTTTATTTTCATCAACTGGTGGTAATTGAAGTCTATCGCCTAAATATATTTTTTTTACATTTTTAAATATTTTTGTCATAAACTTCATTTCTAAATCGTTTATCATTGAACATTCATCAATAATTAATAATATATTTTGATCATTACAATTATTAGGTAAACAATAAATCCAATCATCTTCTTTTAATTTTTCTAAATCTAATTTCTCTTTATCATATTTTGATGAATAATAATAATTTTTTTTATCTATTTTTAATATATTATATCCATTCGGTGCATAACCTATTTCTTTACCTGTTTTTAAATCATATCTAGGTCTTGAATTAAAAAATTGTGTTGTTGTTTTAAATTCAATTTTATTTTTTTTACAATCACATCTAAAATCATCACAATTACAACCTTCAATTATTTTTTTATTTTTATATTCATATTCTACTTTTTCTTTTAATACTTCTACTGCTTTATTTGTTGGTGCTAAAAAATAAATTTTATCATATTTTGATAAAAAATATTCTATCATTATGAAACATATTAAAAGAGTTTTTCCAGTTCCAGCATTTCCAGTTAAAAGAAAATTTTTTAATTCATTATTTTCAATAAATTCTTCTAATTTAGTTTTTGCTTTTTCTTGACACGGTGAAAGAATTATTTGATTACCATTTTTTTTTCTAAGATTTTTATAATATGATTTTTTTGAATATAGTCTTTGTGCTTCAACTAAATCCTCTTCTGTAAAATATTTTTTAGTTCTACCCATTTTATTATTATTAATATAAATATAAGAATATCCTTATATACTTTTTATATTTTAAAAAATAAAAATAAGAAAAAATAAAAATTTGAAAAATATTTAAGAACAATTTATTATATATATATATTATAATAATAACTATGAATGAAACTAATTCATACCAGATGCTTACTCCTTACTCTAAAAAAATAGAAAAATTAGGATCTACTCTAAAAAATAAATATCCTAACAATTATATTATTCCTTGTTCTCATAAAAAAAATCCTATATTTTGTCATAAGAATGGAAAATATAATTGGGAATTTTTAGAAAATCCTATTAATAATGTTATTTTTCAAGAGAAAGGATATGTTGGTATTATATTAAATGATTTAGTTGTTATTGATATTGATGATAAACAATACATTTCATTATTTGAAACAAAGTTTGATTTTATGAAAAATGTTGTAAGTGAAATCACAGAAAATGGTAAACACTATTATTTTAAAAGAACACCTTTATGTGATGAATTGAATATTTATACTGCTGTTAAACCACTTATTATCAATGATGTTGTTGCTGATATTGATATTAAAACTAATTATTCTAATGGAACTGGAAGTATTATTATTTGTGATCCAAGTCCTAAAAAAGAATGGATTAATACTATTTATGAAAATGATATTACTGATATTCCCGAAGAGTTAGTTAATTATTTAAAATCACATTGGAAAGAAGAAAATCCTAAAAAAGAGAAAAAGGAAAAGAAAACAAAAGAAGGTGAAAAAAATGAAATAAAAAAATTTGTAGAAAAAAATTTTGATAATGAAAAAACAAAATTTGATTTTATAATTGATTTAACTAATATTATTAAACCATATAAAAATAATTCATATGACGATTGGATTAAAGTTGGTTGGTGTATTTATAATATCACTTTTGGTTCTCAAGAAGGATTAGAAATCTGGGATAATTTTTCAAAAGATAGTGAAAAGTATATAAAGAATAATTGTAAAAAATATTGGAGTAAAATGACATTAACAAAAGATGGTTACAATGAAGCCTCACTTAGATGGTGGGCTAAAAATTCTGATATTAATGAATATAATCATTTTTTAGGGAAGAATATAGAAAATCATCTACATATCTCTTTACAAGACGATGATTTTCATATAGCAAAAGTAATTGCTGAATATTATAAAGATGAATTCTATATTTTTACAAAATCAAGTGGACGATTAGATCAATGTTGGAGATTCTATAATCATAAATGGATACCTAATCAAGTTGATGTTCTTAAAAATAAAATTGATACTGAAATTTATGATTTATATAAAAATATTGCAAAAAAATATGAATTAATGGCTGATAATACTACAAATGAAGATGAAAAAGAAAATTTAAAAAATATTAGTTTAAAATTCTTTTGTATTGGTAAAAAATTACTTAATACAACTTCTTTTAATAATATTTTTACAAAAGTGAGAAGTTTAATGAGTAAAGATTTATGCCAATTTATAACTAATATTAATGAAAATCCTTATCTTATTGGTTTTGAAAATGGTGTATATGATTTATTAACTAATACATTTAGAGATGGTAAACCAGATGATTATATTACATTTTCAACAAAATATGATTATACTGATGTAATTGATGAAGAAATACAAAAAGATATTAAAAATATTCTTTGGTCTGCTTTTGAAGATGAAGAAACTTATCAATTTATTTTAGATAGTTTAAGTTATGCTTTATGTGGTAATAAAAATCTTGAAATGTATATTATTTTATATGGTGAAGGTGGTCGTAATGGTAAGGGTGTTAAATCTAAATTATGTAGCTTTACTTTTGGTGATTATTATAGTGAAGTTAAAGCAAATAATTTTACAGATCCTAAAGATAATAAAGGAGGTACTGACAGTGAAATTTATCAATTAAAAGGTAAACGTTTAGTTATATCAAGTGAACCTTCAAAAACTGCAAAATTACAATTAAATAGAATTAAAGAATGGACTGGAGGTGATTTAATTAAAGCAAGAGGTCTATATGTAGAAAGTATTCAATTTAAATGCCAGTTCTTAATTGAAATACAAGCAAACCACCCTCCATCTACATCATCTTATAAAGATAGAGCTAATGAAAAACGGTTAAATGTTGTACCCTATAAAATTGATTTTGTTGAAGAACCTATTAATGATAATGAAAGAAAAATTGATAGAACAATTAAAGATAAATTTGAAAATAATATAAAATATAGACAACAATTTATGTTAATGTTACTTGAAAATTATAAAAAAATTTGGGATAATGAAAAAAATACTTTTAATATTCGTATTGCAAAACAAGTTGAAAATGCTACAAAAGAATTATTATTACAAAATAATGAGTTTATGTTATGGTTTGATGAAAATTATGTTAAAGTTAATGATAATAAATTATATGTAAAAAAAACAGGTATATATGACGTTTATAAAACTGAAAATCCTCATGTAAAAAAAAATACTTTTTATAAATATATGGAAGAAAATGGTTTTAAATTATTTAAATTAAATGGTATTGAAGTTTATAGAGGCATTACAGCTTCTCCTAATAATCGTCATTATTTATTTCATCATGATGATGATGAATAAGTCTATTAAGAAAAAGTTCTTTTTCGTAGTTTTTAAATTCTCTTTTTTTTTTACTTTTATATAGATAATTTTTTTTATTATAAAAAGGTCAAGAGAAAAATAATAGGGCAGTGGAAAATGAAATTTAACTTTGCCAGGTGATGTTAAAAAAATATAAAAAATATTAAAAAAAAAATATAAAAAACTTTTTTAACTGTAAACTTTTATACCTTAAAAATCCCCTACTTTACTATATATTATCCACTTCTCTATCTAAATCTCTATCTAAATATATATATATATATAATAAAGGAAATATAGACAATAAGAAAGAATATAAGAAAAATATTAATAGGAACAATAGAGAAGGGGATTTTATTTTTCAAAAACCTACAAAAGGGGTTTTTTTATTAAAGTTATTATATAAGAATAAAATATAATAATATATAAAAATGAGCGAAGAATATTATATATTTACGGCCAATAGGGAAAAACATAATGCAAATGTCCATAAATATTACCAAGAAAATCGTGAACAAATATTAGCAAAATTAAAAGAAAAACGAGATTTAGTAAAAGTACAAAAGGCGGAGGGTACCTATGTCCCTGTTGAAAAGCTTACTAGAAGGCGTTCGAACGAAGTATCAGACATTGTAGAATTTAAAGTAAATAAAAAGGCATTTGCTGCTCGTGCAAAGGTTTATTATGAAAAAAATTCAGAAGAAATAAAAAGAAAGAAACGAGAAAAATATCAATTGGATAAAGAAAGCAAAGATGCTTATTATCAGGCAAATCGAAAGGAGATTTTAGAGAAAGCACGTATTCGCTATCAAAATAAAAAGTTAATAGTATCGACAGGGGATTTATTACTATAAAGTGAAACAAAAATTCAATATATAATACGAAAAGTGCTTGTATACGCTCCTAAAAAGTTATAGAAAAATAATTAGAAATGAAAATTATAAAATTTTAGAAAATAAAATATCTAACTATAAATTATAATATCTCAATCAAAATGAATAAAAACTATTCTGACGATGAAGACGAAATAGTCTCCTTAGAAAGTGAAACTGATAGCGAAATTCCTATTAAAAAGGAAAAAAAAAATAAAAAAGTAGCAAACGACTCTAATATACGAATATCGGCAAAAACAGGAAAAGAAGTTAGGAAAATGTCAGAAAAACAAAAGCAAAATTTGGCTAAGGCGCGCGTTGCTGCAAGAGCTAAGCGTGCAGAACTTAAAGCATTAAGAGATAAAGAAAAGGCATTAAAGAAAGATGACCTATTAATTAAAAAATTAATGGTGGAAAAGAAAGTACTTGAACATAAAAAAATGATAAAGAACTTGGCAGTAGATGCTGGGTATTATAGCGAGAGTGAAAGACCTAAACCTAAAAGAAAACCTTATACTCATAAAAATATAAAAGAAGATGATGATGAAGAAGATAAATATAAAAAATCAGAAATAGAAGAACTTAAAGAACAATTAAAAGCATTAAAAAAGAAACATAAAATTATAACTCCAGATAATAGTGAAGCTGAAAGCGAAACCGAAAGCGAAGTAGAACATGAAGTAATTAAAAAGTCTCATAGTAAACCAATTATTAAACCTAAAAGAGTAATAGAAGAAAAAGAAAAACGTTTAAAACCAAAAAAACCTATAATAGAAAAAGATCCAGATTTACCACCAGTTAGTTCTAGAAAGAAAAATCCTAATCCAATGAAAAATTATGAAGAAGATGATGACAATCCACAAATAAAAGCAGCCCTTAATTCATTATTCGCTTAAAAAAAAACATATATTATAATATAAATAATGACAACAACATTCAAGAAAGTCAAGATACCTAATTTTGATAACAAGTTACCTAAATATAAACCTATTGTCTATCCACAACCAAAAGAAGAAAGCAATTTACCTAAAAATTACTTCGTAAGTGTGTGTATAGGTATGCGTCAGTCTGGTAAAACCGTATCAACTGTAAAATTAATACAGTATTACGAGAATATGGGAGTATATAATGAAGATGGTCAAAAAGTCCCTATCAGAACTATTATATTTTCTCCAACCTTTGATGCTAACCCTATATTCACAAGTTTAAAGTCATTAGATGTAGATTATGATGTCCATAGAAATTATAGTGATAAACGCCTATTAGAAGTGTTGGATGAAATAGAAAATGATAGAATCGAGGCATTAGAATATCAAGAAAATTTAAAATTATACAAAAAGTTTTTACGAACTCGTTCATTAAAATATTTAACACCACGAGAACTATTAACATTAGACAAAATGGAATTTGAAAAACCTCAACCTCCTAAATATAAAATACCCCCTTGTGTTCATATCATATTTGATGATTTGATTGGGACAAATAGTTTTAAACCAAATGGAAAGTCAGCATTGAATAATTTAGTAGTAAAGAACCGGCATACAAGTGGAGGACTTAATTTACATTTTCTTGTACAAACCGCAAAACAATTGCCTAAGTTAATACGAAGTAATGCATCATTATTATTACTTTATAGATATAATAGTGATAAATTACTTGAGGATTTGTATGAGTGTGTAAGTGGTGTTTTAACACCTGAACAATTTAAAAAAATATACGATGAAGCAACTATTGAAAAATACAATTTTTTAGTAGTAGATTGTACTGGAAAGAATATTAAACTAAAACAAAATTGGGATCATGAAATAATCTTAGAAAAAGATGCGAAAGAAAAAGAAAATAAAAAAGATATATCTAAATAAATGAGTTTAGTAGATCAATTTGAAGAATATAAAAAGACCGATGAATACGAAGAATATCGTAGTGCTCTATTAAAAGACTTCCCAGAATTATTTATTAGTCAAATAGACCTAAGTATTCTGGCATGGTTTAATGAGACTCGTTATAAGCAATATTGTGAAGATAATTTTATTGAATGGAAAAGTTTATTAAAAGAGGCAGAAAATATTATTATTGAGAAACCATTGGGTGGTGAGGTAAAAAGCGTTAGCAGTTATACTCAAGATGAATGGAATGAAAAATTTGGACATTTAGAACCTATTAAAGGACAAGTAGCAATGATTAAAGAAGAAGATACTACTTTTGTTCTTCCAGATCTTACCAAAGAATAATTTCTTGACCTATACACACAAAATATTTTTTATAACCAAAAAAGTTATAAAAATAAACCAAAAATTATGAATGAAAATATAATAATAATAATTTTTATGATTTTTATAAGATTCCTATGTTTCTTATAAGTTTTTGAAAATTCCCTTTATATATTCCAAATTGTAATCTCAACATTTACATAATCAATATCACCATCTGTATATAAAGCACCAGTTTCATCTAATAAATTAATAGTAAAACTAGCAGATTGATTATTAATACCAGAAGGTGTAGGGAATCCTATAGTAATAGTATCTATAGTACGATTAGTAGGCTTGGAAGCTAATTTATTAAGAACAGTAGTAGCTACTATATTATGTGAATCATTTACTGAATTATAAATATTTTGAATTGTAAGTTCAGGTATAGAAATGTGAATAAGAGAACCATCAGTACCCATAGCACCACTAACACCAGTAACAATAAATCTAGAAGTAGGAATATCTATAAAATATGGGATATCAAAATTATACGATTGAGAATTTTTAGTAATATAGAAACTTGTTCTAAATCTATTGAGTACACTCATTTATTATTATTAATATTTTTATTTTTTGCAAAGTGATGTAACTAATCAAAATACATCATAATTTTATTTCTAATTTTAATACCAACAATTGGTACATCATTTAATTTATAAATATAATATTTTTGATATTTAAAGTAAGTATTATACTTATGAAGAGTAATAATACTTTGATAACGTATATTCCATCCAACAGATAATAAAAATTTATGAAGTAATGTAATACATTGATTAAAACAAATTTTTTTAAAAGAATAAAAATATTTTTTGATAATATGTGGTTTTAAATATTCATTAATATATGGTAAAAAATCAATTAATTTTTCAGAAATATCATAATTATCGATTTTATTAATACTATGATAAATATTCCATTGTTTAAAACCATAAACAATTTCTAAAAGAGTTTCAACAAATTTTTCCGAAGGGATAACATTAAAATATGTTTTATAATTTGTAATTTTATAATTATTCCATTTAGTCATATCATCTTTATAATATATATAATGATATAATTATTTATTATTTTATGCGATAGCAGTCCAAATATAATTAACTATTGAACTATTACCACCTGTACCAACTTTAGTCCAAATAAAATTTATATTTGAATTATTAACAGTTATGGTACATCTTTGACCAGTATCAGATTCCGATTGATATACATAATTTGCGACATTACTATTTCCAGTTCTAGTTGTTGCAGTAGTATCAGTAGTTTGGTGCAGATAACTGTAAGTACAAAAATTACTATTAGTTGATGGTATATAACTACCAAATGAATTAATTATATAAAAATTTACACCACTTCCTCCGGCAATTGTACCAGTTAAATTAACTATATTAGGACTTTTATTTAAATTATGACTTATATTTGTTGTAGTATTAGTACCATTCAATGATCTAGTAAATAAACCACTATTAGTTGTTATAGAACTATTTATAGTAGTGTTACCTCCAATTTGTCCCCAAGTATTATTACTACATCCTTCAAATATATTAGATGTAGTATTATATCTTAATAATCCATTAGCATTACTAGGTCTTTGTCCTTGTGTACCTTGAGGTATTCTAATACCATCTGTGGTTAAACAATCGAGAGTATAAAGGGCATTATTAGTACCTATTCCTATATTACTATTATTTGTAATATGAATTCCTGTATTTAATAGTTCATTAGAATAACTACCCCACATAACTAAATTACAAGGAGTTTGGGTATCATCTTGATTTCTATAAGTGTAAACATTGGAACCTCCAGTAATAGGATTAGTAACTGTAACTAAAGTTGCACTTAAATGTGTTAAATCAGCGCCTGTGGGATAAACATTACCAAGTATATCAATAGTATTAGTAGCACTATCTACTTTACCTTGTAATTGAATAGTATCTCCTTGATTTAATTCTAAAATATCAGTTAAAGTAATATCTTGTGTCTGTCCTGTTTTAATAACAGCCTGTATTTTATGTAATTCACTTTCATCTCCATTTTTTAATAATTGAACATGACATAAATCATTAACAACACCACCTGCAAATTCGACACCATAAGAAAATCTATATACACCACTAACAGGAGTAGTAAATGTATAATTTGAAGTATTAAAACCACTACTTTCACCTTCATATTCAAAAGTATTAAGTTCTAAATTATACCAAACCCCAGTAGTTAAATTAGAGATAGAAGTATTCATAAAAACTCTGAACCAATAAGGGTTATAAACATTTTGAATATTAGTACCAATTTCAGTAATATTATTAGAAGTATAATTATTAGATGTATAATAATAATTGCTAGTAGCTCCTGTAGGAAAATTTAAGCAAAAATTACTATTAAAATCAATAGTTTTATTCTTTAACTCAACGGTTTGATCAGCAGTAATATAATTGGAACTTGCTAAACTTAAAGCAGATATATATACTAAATTATTACTAATACCAGCATTTAAATTATTTAAATCATTAAGATAATTATAACCATTAGAATTTAATTGATTACTATATCCATCCCAATATGGTATATTACCAGCAATTTGATTACTTGTATTTACAATAGTATATAATTTGCCTTCATCAATAGGAGTTGTAATAGATAATAAATGGGCATTAAAGTGTGTACCATTATATGAACGAAGAGTACTACCAATAGAAGACCAAGCTTGTAATTGAATAGTATCTCCAACATAATAATAATCTAAATTTGCTTTAGCAACCATTAATTCTTGATTAGTTTTAACTGATGTCATAGATACTCGAGTAGCCTGAGTAGTTCCATTAACCCAAATACGAGCTTGATATGTTTCATTATTTATAACTGAACTATCTAAAAATACAACAGAATAATCAATATAATAATATCCTTCTTTTAATATAGTATATGTATATGTTAATGGATTATATGAATTAGCTGAATCAAATTCCTCTACAGAACATTCAACTGTTGTCCAATTATTAGCTAATATATTTTGATTGGGTGTAGTTGAAGATGCTTTAAATTTCCAAGGATTTGAAATATTTAATATTGATGTTATATTACTACCCCCAGTCCCCCCACCATTAGTAGGGAAATTTAACCAAATATTACTATTATAATCGAAAGTTTTATTTGAAACTGTATTAGTAGATGTAGCCGTGAGATAATTAGAACTTTGAATATTAAGTGCACTAATAGCATTCGAATTATTTGAATATCCGATATAAAGATTACTAATATCAATTGAATTATTACTTGTATGAATATCAATTTGTGTAACAAGATTACTTAAATTATTTATATTACTCAAAAGTTGATTACTATCAAGATTTGATATATTATAATTTAATTGATTAATTTGTTGTTGTAAATATACATCATTACTAAACAATACTTGTATATTTGAAGCATTTGATTGATTCAAATAAATCAATGGATTTATTGACTGAAATACTACATCGACCTTATTAAGTTCCATTCCAGTCACGTATGAAGATGTGCCTGACATAATTATTTATATAATAAAATATAATTAATAATCAATTTTAATTTAATATTTGAATTAAATATTTCTTTGGAAAATCATCATCCTTTAATTGGTAATTTAAAATAGTATCATTATTATTAAGTGATATAAAATAGAAATTCGATAAGCCTGTTGCAGAATTATGATAATGCATTTTATTTAAATATATATTATATAATAAATAAAATGTATTCATTTGGTGAAAATAATCATCATAAAAAATTAACTCAAACCAAATTTATATATATAAATAGTGCAAATGCTAATTCAGGAACAAATTCAAATCCTAGTATATATTTTCCACCATCTCTATTTACAAATAATTCTAATAGTCAAAAAACTCTTAAAATTAGTTTATATTCGTGTACAATAAATCGTGAATGGTATAATGTAATTAATGGAATAAATGATATACTACAATATTATAACGGAACAATATCTCAATATATAACTATTCCTGAAGGAAGTTACTCAGTATATGAACTTATGACTTTATTAAATACTTTATTAGTAGGAATGACATTATCATATGATTTAGTAACAAATAAATATACTTTTACACCAGTAGATTTAACATCATGGATAAATCCTACTACTTGTGGAACATTTTTAGGTTTACAAAATGGAATTACTTATACAGGAATATTTACAAGTGAATTTCCAGTAAATATGTTATATGAAAGTGATATATATTTAAATACAAATATAGGAACTACTGGGTATTCTTTAGATAATGTAAATGGTTTAGAAATTCAAAGTAGTACAATTATTGAAAAAGTTCCTATAACAGTACCACCATTTGGAAATATAATATTTAATGCAAATGAAAAACATAGTTCTTTAACAATTCCAATGTTAAATAATTTAACTAGTTTAAATCTTTGGTGGAGTACAAGTCGTTTAAGAAAATTAGAAAATTTAATTCAACCTTGGTCAGTGACACTAAGAATTGACATTTACGAAAATTAAGAATAGAAAAAAAATATAATATAATAAGTAAATAATAAATATGGCAAGTAATAGACCTGGAGCAATTAAATCAGAACAACCAAATGCATCAAGAAGTTTTTTAGGAATGAGACAACAACAGTTTGGAATGTTAAATGAAATGCAAGCAAGAGGAAGACAACAACATAATAGAGCAATAAGTATGCAACAAGCATCAGATGCATATGCAAATCAACCACCAATACAATTATCTGGTTTTATGCAATCTTTAATGCAACCAGGTGGAGGTGCTCTTTTATTAGGAGGTCAAGTACCTTCTACGCAAATACCGACTGCATTAGATATACCTAATAGACAATTAGAAACAGGTCCTTTTGCAGAAGCAGAATTACCAGGTATAAGTGAATTATTAGATATTCCTCATCCCCGTAGAAGAGAAGGTGCTGTAGAACGATTAAGAGGTGATGTAAGAGGTCATCCTCCAGATATTCCTGAAGATCCTAGTGGTGGTATAGGAGAAGCAGGTGATATAGTAGATACCTCTGAAAGAAGACCATATCCACCAAATAAAACAAATACATTAAAGGAAGATATTATAGATGGTATTAAAGGAGCATTGGGTATTAGCGATCCTGCACCTTATTATGTACCTAATAAAATTAATAGAGATACAGGACGATTACAAAATATAAATAGAGTACCACCAAGTAAGACATGGTCTATAGCAGAATTAGAATATTATAATAGAAAAGGATATGTAAATTATAAAGTTAAGAATGTAGAAGGTAAACATTTACCAACTAAATTTGATCCAAGATTACCAGTCTTAGGATTAGAGCGAAGACCACCCACAACAACATATAACAAACCGGGAATGTATGCAAGTCTTGAACGAGAACATCAACCAAGTAGAATTCCGACATCATTTTTAGTGGCATAGAATTTAATATTTAGAATTTAAAGTTTTAGAAAAAAAATAAAATCTAACTATAAAATTAAAAAGTAAAATGTCTTATCCTCGAGACCTTAAAATGTTCGTAAATAAAATGAGTGGTTACTCTCGTAATACTCTTAAAATTACTCCTTACCGTACTAATGCTGTAAATGCTTCAGATATTATTACTGTTGATTTACCAAATTCTTCAATGTTAGATCTCGACACCCTAACTTTTCATTTTAAAGGAACAACAACAACTTCTGATGGTTTTGCACGTTTTCCTCGTAATATAGAAGGTATCATTTCAAAAATTTTAGTAGAAATCAATGGTCAAACTCTAAATTCATGCCAAAATCTTTCAGATTTATACCAAATATTATATAACTTACAACAAGGTAGTGATTTAAAACAAAAACGCGCTTTATACCAAAATGCAAATACAACTGCCAATCCAAGTGCTAATGAAACTTCAGTACCATACAAAATCCAACACTTTGTAGGTTTCCTCGGCTCTGTAAAACCTGAAGTATTAGACACTGCACTTTTAGGCGCAGTTCGTCTTCACATCAATCTTGAAAGTGCAAATGTCTTATCAGGTGATGGAGCTGCAACTCCAACAGGTGCTGGTGCCAGTTATCATTTAGATGATCTTTATTTCACAGTTGATTGTGTATCTATTGATGATGGTGTATATTACGCAGCTAAAAATTCTTACTTAGCTAGTGGAGGTATTTTTGAAATGCCTTACTCTAATTGGTATTCCTCCCTTTTCTCAACAGGTGGAACTTACCAACAATCTTCTCGTTTCAGTGTAGCAACTGGTTCTTTAGATCTATTAATAGCTACTTTCCCTAAAGCTCGTGCTTTTGGATCTAATTTAACTACAACAGGTAATAGTGAATATTTTGATTATGATGCTTCTGGTTTAGCTGATTACCAATTCTTAATTAACAATGTAGCAATTCCACAATACAGACCACGCCGAGATGATGCTTATGCTCTCACATTAAATGCCTTCAATCTCACTCAAGATACTCTTGGGGGGATCGATTCCCTTATTACTTCAGCACCTGTATGGAATAGCAATTTCTGGGTAGCATCAGCCCGTCTTGATCATCCATGCGATCCAGATGAGAGATTCATTTCGGGCATATCCACATTAGGAACCAATGCCCAAATAGAATTCAATAGTACTCAAGATTCTGTAGGAACTCAAAGCGTACCATATACACTCCTCTTCGCTAAGACGACCGCGGTACTGAGAGTAGGAGCAGGTAAAGCACTCGAGATTGTTTCTTAGTTTTATAGAACCAGAACTAATTTTAAAAAAAAAACCTAAAAATATAAAATTTGATAATATATTTTTTAAAAAACTATATAAAGATAAAAAACTATATAGTATAAAATGTTTAATAAAAATATAAGATTTCGAACACTTGAAAAAAGATATTAGATATGAAAGAGCATATATATATATGATAAAATGTTTAATAACAAATGAAAGATATTTGGGTTCGTCAATTGATAAAAAAAGATGGGATAATCATAAAAAATCTGCAAGAAATCCTAAAGATGGAAGAGGTAATGGTTCTCTTCATACACATATGAGAGAATTTGGTTTTGAAAATTTTACATTTACAAAAATAGAAGATTGGCCATGTAACAATGTATGGGAATTAGAAAGAAGAGAAACATATTGGATAATTCAATATAATAGTATTAATAATGGATTAAATGATAAATATGCACAAGAAGTTCCAATTTATGAAGGAGAATTAAAAAGAATAATTAATTTAATTGAAAAAAAAACAATACATGAATTAAAAAAAGCTAAAAGAAGAGATCATTATAAAAATCATGAAAAACAAAAAGAAAATAAAAAAATTTATTATAAAAATAATAAAGAAGAAATTAATAAAAAAAATAATGAAAAATATAAAACTGATAAAGAATTTGCACAAAAAGCAAGAGATAGAACAAAAAAAAATAATGAAGCAAATCCAGAAGCAAAAAAAGAAAGAGATACTAAATATTATAAAGATAATAAATTAATCATAAATGCAAAACAAAGTGAAAAAATAAAATGTGAATGTGGAGGAGAATATACTCGTTCAAATAAAGCAAGACATATGAAAACTAAAGAACATTTTAATAATCTACAAAAACTAGTTAAAAAAGAAGAAATTAATGAAATAATAGGATAAAATAAAAAATTTGACAATAATATATATTTTTTTAAGTATTAAATATGGTTCAATTACCTCAACACCTTATTAATTATATATATACTTTCGATGATACTTATAAAAAGAAATTTGATTTAGTAATGAAAGAATTAAAATATCCAAAATTTGATGATTGTTGTACAGAATTATGTATCGAATTAACATCTAATAATATGTTAAAAAAAATATATTTAGATCCAATATATATTCATGTAGAAGAAGATGATGAAAGAGGAAATGAATTTCAAATGTATGAATTAAATGAAGAAGAATTAAATCAAAAAGTTAATTATTTAGATAAAGAATTTACTCTTTATGATTATCATTATGAAACAAGAAAAACATTTTATAATAAAAATGGATTTACAATAAAACAAGTATTTGATTGTATTTTAAAATTTGAAAGAAGAGTTCAATTACAACGTGGTTTAGAAGGATGGTTAGATAATCATATATTTTATGAAGGTTTAAATTATCTAAAAAATGAAGGTGCATATGAAATAATGTGGGGTAGTTAAAATATTAAATATATTAATAAAATCTTTTTTTTTTGAATAAATATATTATCTTAACTTAATATAAATATAAATCATGACAACGATGTATAATCCCTTAGTTGCGGTTCCAGTCCAAAAAATAAAATTAATGAATGAGAATAATAATTTATATAGAGCAACATTTGAAAAGAAGGCAGGATGGAAAGGTCAAGAATATGGTTCTTATATAGATACTGTAAAAAAGATACCTAATAGTTCTCGTTTTACTCAAGCAGAATTTTTAAAGGATAATCATTATGATATAGAACAAAATAGACGTGGAAATACTCACAAACATAAATTAAGAGATGTAGATACTTTATGGAACAACAAACGTCCTATTCCATTAGGACATCCTTATGTAAAACCTCAAGATACAAATCTTTGGTTTTCAGACGAAAAGATACATACTTTGGCATCTCGTCACAACTTTAATAGTGAATTTGTTGACGGTAATTTTTTATAAATTTTTTTATTATATAATATAAAATATGGAAGATACAAGATATCATTGTAAATGTGGAATGAACTTATCTTATAATTCTTTATCAAAACATTTTAGAACTCAAAGACATAAATATATAATGGAATTAGAAAAAAAGAATGATATCTTAGTAGAGAAATGTTTAAAAGAAAAAAATGATAGAATAAAACTAGAAATAGTGTTAAGTAATTTAATGAGAGAGAAAAAAGAGAAAAGTTAAAATTCGATAAAATTAGAACCTAGAAAACCAAACGATAAAAAAGTCCAAAAATATTTTTGAAAATAAATTTTGAAAAATAAAAAAAAATAAATTTGAAAATATTATAAAAATATGATTTTAGTATATATACTATAAAAATGATATAATATGAATATGATAATAAAATAAAGAGTTTATAATAAAAAGAATAGAAAAATGGTATCAATAATATTTTTTAGAATGTTTAGATTTAAGATCTTCAAGTTGTTCAAATGACAAATGTTTAAGTTTATCATCTTGTAAAATTTTATTTTTAGTCTGAATTAATCTATAGTTATCAGCGTATAACTCATTAATTCTTTGAATAGAGTTAGTATCTTGAGAAAATAAGATATTGACTTGCGCTTTATTAAATGCGATTTGAGTATCAATATTAATTAAAGTATGTAATAAATCAGTAATATCAGACATTTTATAAAATGTGATATTATATTTTTAAGGGTATACACACGATTTTTTTGTCGAAACCAAAAAATAAAAAAAATGATTGATAATTTAATGTATCAATTTAATATTTATAAAAAATTTAATCATTTTCATCAGAATCATATTTAAGATCATCAATACTAATATCATCTTCAGAAACATCTGTATCATCTGGAACAAAGAATGCATCTTCTCGTTCTTTACATTTATAAATTAATTGAGGAATAACTTGATTGGTAAAATAAATTTTTGGATGTTCATAATAATTATGATATGCCATTTTATATTCATCGCTATCAATATTGGCAGAAACAAGTTCAACTCTACATACTTCTCTAAAAGTTTGTTTATTCCATCGTCCTTCAATAAATGGTATAAAAGTATAATATTTTAATTCATACATAATTGTATGAGGTTTAAGATGTTTAGGAGTTTCAAAGAAAGAACATTTGTAAATGAGTTTATAGTTATCACGGAATGCCATAGTTAAGAGTTATATAAAAAATGATATATGAGTGTCAAATTTTTCTTATTTAAGAATAAAAAATATAAAATAATAAAAATGAGTTTTAGAGAAGTAGTCGATAATAATTTTAGATTAAAACTATTATTTAATTTAATTGAAACAAAATATAAATATAAAACTGATAATGAATTATTAACAAAAATAGAAGATTATAATTCAATACAAAAAGAAAAAGTAGATAAAAAAGAATTAATAAAAACATTTAATTATATAAAAGATTTTGAAAATTGGAAAATGTCATTCAAAGAGTCTGTCGACACACAGCACATTTTTTAGTTGGTTTCAATTTATTAAGACAAGTAACACAATAGAGATGTCCACATTTAGAAGATGTAATAGTATCATTTTGTAACACAGAAAGACAAATTGAACATTTAAGGAATTCATCATTCTTAATAGCAATATCTGTAATAGATGCAATCAAATTTTTAAAATTAGAGGGGATTTCATCTTCATTCATCTCATCGATCATATCAACAATCTTCTGTATACGCTGTTGTTGTTCACAAGTATGTCTAAAAAAGTGATTCCTCATATTGAAGTAATGAGACCAAACATATTTTTTCTGAGAGACAAGTTGTTGGATAGTCTTCTTCAGAGTAGCAACCTCAGTCATAGTAAATCGAGAGTATATGTAGTAATAGAGTGCTTATGTAAATCTTGATAAGCCATTGTCAAATTTTCTTTTTTCTCGTCTTATTTAACAAAAAAGTTTCGAAAAATCGTTTTGAGCGGTTTTGGTGGTTGTCACTTATCTAAATTTCGCTGCGCTCACTGCGATTTTCAAGAAATGATACCAGTTTTAGCATCAACTACAAATATTAATA
>Ga0316625_100000026_pt1 | contig 21767 bp, 13 predicted proteins | sample OWC_Aug_T1_C1_D1_FD_207655 | JGI IMG/M metagenome (GOLD analysis project Ga0316625, IMG submission 207655) | Wetland soil microbial communities from Old Woman Creek delta, Ohio, United States - OWC_Aug_T1_C1_D1_A | ecosystem: Environmental > Terrestrial > Soil > Wetlands | place: USA: Ohio... | reverse complement strand
CCACGCGGGGCGAACGTCGCCTTGAATTTGGCACTCTTCGGGTAATCCGCGTTCTCCGGTTCCTCTTCCGCATTCAAGTGGTAGAGGTTGCCGTAGAATTCATCGAATCCGTGAACCGTGGGCAGAAACTCGTTGCGGTCGCCGAGGTGATTCTTGCCGAACTGGCCAGTCATGTAGCCGAGCGGCTTGAGCAATTCGGCCAACGTCGGATCCTTCGGGGATAGACCTTCCTTGCCGCCGGGCATGCCGATTTTCAACAAGCCGATGCGGAAGCCACTCTGACCCGTGAGAAACGCTGCCCGTCCGGCGGTGCAGCTCTGCTGGCCATAAAAGTCGGTGAACAGCGCGCCTTCCTTGGCGATGCTGTCAATATTGGGCGTGCGGAAGCCCATCATACCCTGATTGTAGGCGCTGACGTTCCAGTTGCCGATGTCGTCGCCCATAATGACGAGAATGTTGGGTTTTTTGTCCGCAGCTGCCTGCGCCGACATCGCAGCTGTGAGCAGCGCCATGCAGGCGACCGCCAGAATGAATAAAAATTTGTTGTTTTTCATTTAGCTGCCCTTTCATTTAGCAATTGACGAACAAGGGTACATGGCGAATGGTTGCGGTACCCTCGCCACCTCCTAGACTTCCAGATCTTTTCAGGAGTTATATATCTTTACAGCGCAGTCATATCATACACATTAGCAAGGGGGGGGGGGGTGAAGGGCCTGGATACAGAATGTGCAGGGCTGACCGCTTGTTTCATCAAAGCTTCATCAACCCGAAGATCTTTTGGGAAATTCCTCATGAAAGACACCCTGATTCGGCAATGCCCGGAGAGAAAATCCAGGACGCATCTGCACCGCTTAACCAATACTCTTGGCGGGCATATAATAAAACCTTTATATCCAGATACAAGGGGACACTTATGGCGACAGATGGCAAAAACGCAGCATCTTCCGGCACAAGAAAAAAATCGGTCAGGCAGCGCAAGGTTACATCTGGAGACATTCCTCCGGAAATCAGCACCCAGGGGATCGAAACCTTTTCCGTGGGTGAAGGCGTTGCCGCCGCACGCGAATCCAAGGCGGCGGCGGTGCGGGATATCGTAAACAACATGGCTCATGGGAATATCGGCAAGCTGGCGGAATCTCTGGAAGCGATCATGGCCGGCGCCTCGCCGGACGACGCAGCAGCGTTACGCAACGCGCTGTTCCGCATAAAGCCGGTCGGCAACCACCCAGATGAAGAGCTTGCCGAGGGCTGGCGCGAAGGGGTCTACCCGTACAAGAACCTGCTGTCACGCAAGAACTACGAGAGGCAGAAATATCATCTGCAGGTCGAGCTGCTCAAGCTGCAATCCTGGATGAAGCATACCGGGCAGCGCCTTGTCATCCTGTTCGAGGGGCGCGATGCGGCCGGCAAGGGAGGCACCATCAAGCGCTTCATGGAACACCTCAATCCACGCGGCGCGACGGTGGTGGCGCTAGAAAAACCCAGCGAGGTGGAACGTGGCCAATGGTATTTCCAACGCTACGTCACCCATCTGCCGACAGCGGGCGAAATCGTGCTATTCGACCGCTCCTGGTACAACCGCGCCGGCGTCGAGCGGGTGATGGGCTTTTGCAGCAACGACGAGTACCTGGAATTCATGCGACAGGCGCCGGAATTCGAGCGTCATCTGGCCAAGAGCGGCACGCACCTGATCAAGTTCTGGTTTTCTGTAAGCCGCGAGGAGCAGCGCCGGCGTTTCAGGGAGCGCGAGGCACATCCACTCAAGCAGTGGAAGCTGAGCCCGATCGACCTCGCCTCGCTAGATAAGTGGGACGATTACACCAAGGCCAAGGAAGCGATGTTCTTCCACACCGATACGGCGGATGTGCCGTGGACTGTGATCAAATCCGACTGCAAAAAGCGTGCGCGCCTCAACGCCATGCGCTACGTGCTGCACCGCATGCCCTACGAGGGCAAGGACATCGAGCAGATCGGGCCGCTGGATCCATTGCTAGTGGGCCGCGCACATGTAGTGTACGAACGCGGGGAGCACAACGGGTTCGTGCTGTAGTGTTTGCTCAGGGTCGGGAAAAATCCCTGCCCTCCATGAGCCAAATGCCATCAGGCCGGTTGGGGGAGATTCCCCAACCGGCCTGATCGTTTTAATACCTTGCTATGAAGCCTTGCAAGGGACTTTAACGCGGCACGCTTTGCACATCCCACACCCTCTGCGCATATTCACGGATAGTGCGGTCGCTGGAAAATTTGCCCATGTGCGCCACGTTGAGAATGGCGCGCCTGGTCCATTCTTCCTGATCCTTATAGACGGCACTCACGTGTTCCTGACAGGCAACGTAGCTGGCGTAATCTGCCAGCAGCATGTAGTTGTCGCCGTTCCAGGTCAGGTTTTCATAGATCGCGCTGTAGCGATCCGGCTCCTCGACCGAGAAGAAACCCGTGGAGATCATGTCCAGTGCCTGCTTGAGCTCGGCATTGGCGTTATAGAACTCCCACGGGTTGTAGCCACGTGCACGCAGGTCTGACACTTGTTGCGTCGTCATGCCGAAGATGAAAATGTTGTCCTCGCCTACCTCCTCACGAATCTCGATATTCGCGCCGTCCAGCGTGCCGATGGTGAGTGCGCCATTGAGGGCCATCTTCATGTTGCCGGTGCCGGAAGCCTCGGTCCCGGCAGTTGAAATCTGCTCGGAAAGATCGCTGGCGGGGAATATCTTTTCCGCCGACGAAACATCATAGTTGGGCAGGAAAACTACCTTGAGCAGGTCGCCGACAGCGGGATCATGATTGATGATGGAAGCGATGTCGTTGATGAGCCGGATAATCTGCTTGGCCATCCAGTAGCCAGGGGCGGCCTTGCCAGCAAAAATTACCGTGCGCGGCGTGATGCCCTGCGTATGGCCGGCACGGATGCGGTTATACAGCGTGATGACATGCAGCACGTTGAGCAGCTGACGCTTGTATTCATGGATGCGCTTGACCTGCACGTCGAACAGCGAATTCGGATCGACGCGTATGCCGGTCTGGTGCAGGATACGCTCTGCAAGGCGCAGCTTGTTGGCTTGCTTGACCATACGGAATTGCGCGCGGAACTCGGAATCAGAGGAATATTCCGCCACTTTCACCAGCTGCGAGAGATCATTCACGAAGCCGTCGCCGATACGCGAGGCGATGAGTCCGGCCAGCCCCGGGTTGCACTGGTTCAGCCAGCGGCGCGGCGTAATGCCGTTAGTGACGTTGATGAACTTACCGGGGTATATGCGGTGGAAATCCGCAAACAGTGTGGTTTTCAGCAGCTCGCTATGCAGCGCGGCCACGCCATTGACGGTATGGCTGCCCACTACGGCCAGATGTGCCATGCGCACGCGGCGGCCATGTTCTTCGTCGATGATGGAAACACGCTTGAGCAGGCCTGTATCGCCGGGGAACAGATGATTGACGTTTTGCATGAACTGGTGATTGATCTGGTAAATAATCTCCAGATGGCGCGGCAGTACACGACCGAACATTTCCACCGGCCAGGTTTCCAGCGCTTCCGGCATCAGGGTGTGGTTGGTGTAGGCGAAAATACGGGTGGTCAGGCTCCAGGCATGATCCCACTTCAGGCGGTATATATCGACCAGGGCATACATCATCTCGGCCACGGCAATGGCAGGATGGGTATCGTTAAGCTGGATGGCGATTTTTTCCGGCAACTGGTTCCAGTCGGCGTGGTCTTCCTGGAAGCGGTGCAGGATGTCCTGGATGGATGCCGAAACGAAGAAATACTGCTGCCGCAGGCGCAGTTCACGCCCCAGCACCGAGGCGTCGTTGGGATACAGCACCTTGGACAGGGTCTCGGTGGTGTTTTTCTCTTCCACGGAACCCACGTAATCCCCGGCATTGAAGGAATCCAGATTGAACTCCCGTGTGGCCTTGGCTGACCAGAGCCGCAGATTGTTGACGGTCTCGGTATTGTATCCGGGAACCGGCATATCGTAAGCCATGGCCATCACGGTATCGCAGTCCACCCAATGATGCTCGGTACCGCCATGCCCGTCGGGAAACTGCACCACGTGGCCATTGAACTTGACCGGATACAGGCGCTCCGGGCGCTGGAATTCCCAAGGGTTGCCGTAACGCAGCCAGTTGTCGGGGTGTTCCACCTGCTGGCCGTCCTCGATGCGCTGGTTGAACATACCGTATTCGTAGCGAATGCCGTACCCCGTGCCCGGCAAATCAAGCGATGCCATGGAGTCCAGAAAGCACGCTGCAAGCCGGCCAAGGCCGCCGTTACCGAGCGCGGCATCGGTTTCCATCTCCACGATTTGCTCCATGTCCTGCCCCAGCGCCTGCAGGCCCTCTCGCACTTGCCCATCGATACCGAGATTGAGCGAGGCGTTGGATAACATGCGGCCGATCAGAAACTCCAGAGAGAGGTAATAAACCCGCTTAGTGTCCTTTTCCTTGTATGCTTTGACAGTTTCGACCCAGCGCTCGATCAGATGATCGCGCACGGTATGCGCCGCGGTATCGTACCAGTCGCGCATGGTTGCTACATCAGCGGTTTTGCCGCCGGTAAAGACCAAGTGGTTAAGCAGAGACTTATCGATGGAGTGTTCTTGGGTACTCAGGGAATTCTGACGTGGTGATTTTGCTTTATTACCGGGTGTTGACATGAAAAGATCCTAATTCGAAGTGACTTGGATTGTATCAAACTAGCACATTCCATGCCTAGGGAAACTCTGAATAAATCGCCGGGGCGGCTGCAACGTAACGCGCCCAGACTCAGCGCTTTACGTGATCTTCAATTGCCCTTGTCTTTCTTGCCATCCTTGCCATGATCCCAGTCGTGGCGGCCGGTATCGCCATCCAGATTCCAGATATCCCCAAAAAAGGACACGCTTTCCGCGGGAACGGCATCGGGGTGCAGCATCGGATATATTTTGTGCAAGTCCCAGATCTCGGCTGTGACTTCGAACGGGAACCCAGCCCTGTTGGGACGATCACTCATGACCAAGCTGTCGATGTAGGGGATCATCTGCGATGTGCCCCACAACTCGATCAGCTTATTGAATACGTGCGGGAAACGCTCCTCGATATGTTTGGGGTATTTATCCGCATGCTCACCCAGGAGCTCTATCATTTTCTGGTTCATGACATCTATTCCCAACATTTGAACGAGTGGCTCAATTTAATACAAAAAAAGGTAGCTGCCAACCGGCAGCTACCTTTAAGGCTTGTTTACCAGCGGGGGTTCGGCCTATTGAGCCAACAACCCGTTCAGTCTACGCACGAAGCTGGCCGGATCCTCTAGCTGCCCGCCTTCGGCCAATAGCGCCTGCTCGAACAGCAAGTGCGCCCAATCCGAGAAGCGCGCATCGTCGGATTCTGATTTCAGCCGCACAAGCAATGCGTGCTGTGGGTTGATTTCCAGGGTCGGCCTGGTATTGGGCGCCTGTTGCCCGGCGGCCTTGAGCAGGCGTTCCAGGTTGGCGCTCATGTCGTGCTCGCCGGTGACGATACAGGCCGGAGAGTCGGTCAAGCGGTGCGTCACGCGCACCTCCTTCACCTTGTCGCCCAGCGTGGCCTGGATACGCTCGGTAAGTGGCTGGAACTCGTCCTCGGCCATCTTCTGCTGCTCTTTCTCGGCTTCGTCTTCCAGCTTGCCGAGATCGAGGTCGCCCTTGGCCACCGATTGCAGCTTCTTGCCGTCGAATTCCGGCAGGCTGCCTACCAGCCATTCATCCACGCGGTCGCACAACAACAGCACCTCGATGCCCTTCTTGCGGAAGATCTCCAGATGCGGACTGTGTTTGGCGGCAGCAAAGGTATCGGCAGTGACGTAATAGATTTTCTCCTGGCCATCCTTCATGCGGCCGATGTAATCCTTGAGCGAGACAGTCTGATCCTCGCTGTCGGCATGGGTGGAGGCAAAGCGCAGCAAGCTGGCGATTTTTTCCCGGTTGGCAAAGTCCTCGCCCGGGCCTTCCTTCAGCACACGGCCGAATTCCTTCCAGAACGTGTCATATTTTTCAGGCTCGTTCTCGGCCAAGTCTTCCAGCAGCCCCAACACTTTCTTCACCGACCCGGCCTTGATCCCGTCGATTTCCTTGGAGTGTTGCAGAATTTCGCGCGAGACGTTGAGTGGCAGATCGCCGGAATCGATCACCCCGCGTACGAAGCGCAGGTATTGCGGCATCAACTGTTCGGCATCGTCCATGATGAATACGCGCCTGACGTAGAGCTTGATACCGTGGCGGCGCTCGCGGTCGTACAGGTCGAACGGCGCGCGGCCGGGGATATACAGTAGCGAGATGTATTCCTGCTTGCCTTCGACGCGATTGTGCGACCAGGCCAGCGGCTTGTCGAAATCGTGCGCCACGTGCTTGTAGAACTCCTCGTACTGCTCCTCGCTGATGTCGTTTCTGGCGCGCGCCCACAAGGCGGATGCCTGATTGACGGTTTCGTCCTCGTCGGTCGGCACTTCTGCGCCGTCCTTCCATTCGGACTTCTTCATCACGATGGGCAGGGTGATGTGGTCGGAATACTTGCGGATGGTGGACTTGATCTTCCAGTCGCTCAGGAACTCGTCTTCGCCTTCCTTGAGATGCAGCACGATCTCGGTGCCGCGCGTGGCCTTCTCCACCATCTCCAGCGTGTAATCGCCCTCGCCGCCCGATTCCCAACGCACGCCATGCTCGGCGGTGAGGCCCGCGCGGCGAGTGGTCAGCGTCACCTTGTCGGCCACGATGAAGGCGGAATAAAAGCCTACGCCGAACTGGCCGATCAACGCCGCATCCTTCTGCTGGTCGCCGGAAAGCGCAGAGAAGAATTCACGGGTGCCGGACTTGGCGATGGTGCCGATATTGTCGATAACTTCCTGCCGATTCATGCCGATGCCGTTGTCGGCGATGGTCAGCGTGCGTGCTTCCTTGTCGAAGGCAATACGGATTTTCAACTCGCTGTCGTTCTCGAACAATGCCGCATCGGACAACGCCTCGAAGCGCAGCTTGTCGGACGCATCGGAGGCGTTGGAAATCAGTTCGCGCAGGAAAATCTCCTTGTTGGAATACAAGGAGTGGATCATCAGGTGCAGCAGTTGCTTGACCTCGGCCTGAAAGCCCAGGGTTTCTTTTTGTACGGTTTCTGTTGTCATACAGTTCTCCCAAAGTTCATTTATCACAACGGGAGTATTTATGGGGGCAGCTCTCAGGAATTCAACCCCTCAATTGCAGAAGGGTCAACACCAGTCAGGATCGGGCAGCGACGCGAATACCTTTTTCAGTCCTTCGCTCCAGCCTTTTCGTAACTGGTTGTAGTATGGGTCGCTGTCGGTAATGCGGATTTGGCAGCCAGCGTTGTAACTGTCGGTGCGGTACATGAACAGGTCGATCGGCATACCGACCGACAGGTTGCTGCGGATAGTGGAATCGAAGGAAATCAACGTACACTTGGCTGCTTCGTCGAGGTCGCTGCGGCTGTTTATGACGCGGTCGAGAATGGGTTTGCCGTACTTGGTTTCGCCGATCTGGAAGTAAGGCGTTTCGGCTACCGCCTCGATGAAGTTGCCAGCCGCGTAGATGTTGAACAGGCGAGGTCTTTCGCCCCGGATCTGACCGCCCAGCAGGATAGACTGGTTGAAATCTGCATGATGCTTTCTGAGGTGTTCCGCATCCTCATGGTGCACAGCACGCAACGCAGCGCCCACAACCTGTGCAGCCTCGAACATGCAGGTCGCGCTATGCAGGTTGGGCTCCACCCCCTCGACGATACTCTTGTTCAAGCGGCTCACCACCGCTTGGGAAACAGCCAGGTTGCCTGAAGTCAACAGCACCAGCACCCGCTCGTCCGGACGGGAAAATATCGTCATCTTGGGAAAGTTGGCCACATAGTCCACGCCCGCATTGGTGCGGGAATCGGATGCCATGACGAGGCCGGCATCGAGCAGCAAACCTACGCAATAAGTCATAATTCAAAAAATACTGGAAAGAAAAGGGTTCATCATAGCTGCCCAGGCGAGCATAAGGAAGCCCTAATAATCGCCAACTCGGACTGGCTTGATAGTTGCTTCGACCATTGAGTAAAGATTTTTGAAGAAAAAACCAGCCTACCCGGCAATCGAGGAATCCGCGCATGAGTTCAGCTTCAATATCGCCAGAAAAGGCCCTCAAGGAAAACATTCGCTATCTTGGTCGCATCCTTGGCGAAGCCATCAAGGACAAAGAGGGAGAACAAACCTTCCAGGCCATCGAAGCTATACGCCAGGCCGCCGTCTCTTTCCACCGCGATGGCGACCCGGCCTCCGCAGCCACGCTCGACCGCCTGCTTAATGGGTTGGATACAGACCAGTCCCTCGCCGTGGCGCGCGCTTTCAGCTACTTCAAGCACCTAGTCAACATTGCCGAGGACCTTGCCAGCCACCAGCAGATTGCCAAGAACGCGGCCGAGCCTGAGCCTGGCCAGTTGGCCTGCTCGCTTGTCAATTTTCAGCGTGCGCGTATGACACAGCAAGAGATCGAGGAGTTTTTCGCATCTGCACTGATTTCGCCGGTGCTGACCGCCCATCCCACCGAGGTGCAGCGCAAGAGCCTGCTCGACACCCAGCGCAACATCTCTGCCCTGCTCGCCAGACAAGCCCTGCCTCTGCCGCGCCACGAAGCGGAACGCAACGCGCGCATGCTGTACGCCGCCATCACCCTGCTGTGGCAGAGCCGCATGCTGCGCTTCTCGCGCCTCACCGTGAACGACGAAATCGACAACGCCCTGTCCTACTACGGCATGAGCCTGCTGGATACCATCCCGGAACTGCTGCAGGATCTGGAACTGGACCTCGGCAGCCGCTTCGGCGATGGCGGCGAGCCGCCCCATTTGCCCAGCTTCTTCCAGATGGGCAGCTGGATCGGCGGCGACCGCGACGGCAACCCCAACGTCAACGCCGACACGCTGGAGCAAGCCGTGGCACGGCAGGCAGCTACCGTTTTCTACTATTACCTGAAACAAACCAACGCACTGCGTGCCGAGCTTTCCCTCACTACGCGACTGGTCGAGGTGTCGCCCAAGCTCAGGAAACTGGCCGACAATTCGCCCGACCAGTCGCCCCACCGTCAGGACGAACCCTACCGGCTGGCGCTGGTAGCGGTGCTGGAACGCCTGCGGCAAAGCTGCAAGATGCTCACCGGCAAGGAATCCGCGCGTGATGACACCGCCTTGCCCGCCTACCAGGACTGCGAGGCGTTTCTCGCCGACCTCAACGTCATCGCCGGCTCGCTGGCGGCCAATGCCGGCCAGGCCCTGGTTTACCCGCGACTTGGCAAGCTTATCAAGGCGGTCGAGACCTTCGGCTTTCATCTCGCCAGCATCGACCTGCGGCAAAGCTCCGACGTGCATGAGAGCGTCATCACAGAACTTTTTATAAAGGCCGGCGAGGACTTCAACTACACCGAACTGGACGAAGCGGAAAAAGTGAAGGCGCTACTGGCCGAGCTGAAGCAGCCGCGCCTGCTGTATTCGCCCTACCAGGACTATTCCGCCTTGGTGGAAAGCGAGATCGGCGTGTTCCGCAAGGCGCTGGAAGTCCGTCAGAAATTCGGCCCGCGCGCGGTGCGCCAGTACATCATCTCGCACACAGAAGCGCTTTCCGACCTGCTGGAAGTCGCGCTGTTGCAGAAGGAAGCTGGTCTGCTGCGAGGCCGCTGGGGTTCCGCCAAGGTGCAGATGGATCTCAACATCGTGCCACTGTTCGAGACCATCGAGGATCTGCGCAACGCGCCGCGCATCATGAGCGAATGGTTGAGCCTGCTCGGCATCCGCCATCTACTGAAATACCAGGGTAGTTTGCAGGAAATCATGCTGGGCTATTCCGACAGCAACAAGGACGGCGGCTTCCTCACCTCCAACTGGGAACTTTACAAGGCCGAGGTGTCGCTGGTGGAATTGTTTCAGCAGGCCAAGATCAGGCTGCGCCTGTTCCACGGCCGTGGTGGCACCGTCGGTCGCGGCGGCGGGCCGACCTACCAGGCCATCATGGCGCAGCCGCAGGGCACGGTGGACGGCCAGATCCGCCTCACCGAACAGGGTGAGATCATCGCCAACAAGTTCTCCGATCCGCACGTCGCCCGCCGCAACCTGGAAACGATGATCGCCGCCACTATAGATGCCACGCTGTTCCCGCAGGACCAGCTGGCGCCAGCGCAGCGCCGCAGCTACGAAATGCTGATGGACCAGCTGTCCGCCACCGCCATGGCCGAGTACCGCAGTCTGGTCTACGAAACGCCGGGCTTTGCCGACTACTTTTTCAGCGCCACGCCGATCAGCGAAATCGCTGAACTCAACATCGGCAGCCGCCCATCCTCGCGCAAGGCCACGCAGCGCATCGAAGACCTGCGGGCCATCCCATGGGGCTTCTCCTGGGGCCAGTGCCGGCTACTGCTGCCCGGTTGGTACGGCTTCGGCAGCGCCATCGCTCACTACCTGAGTACCGACCGGAAGCAGCGCACACAAACCCTGCGCGAGATGCTCAAGCAATGGCCGCTGTTCAAGACCCTGCTGTCCAACATGGACATGGTACTGGCCAAGACCGACCTCGCCGTCGCCTCACGCTACGCGCAGCTGGTCCAAGATGCCTCGCTGCGCGATCAGGTGTTCCAACGCATCGTTCGCGAGCACGAGCTTACCACGCAGGCACTCGACCTGCTGCTGGAGAACCCGGTACGGCTGGCGGGCAACCCTGCGCTGGCCGAATCGATTAAGCGCCGCCTGCCCTATCTCGATCCGCTCAACCACCTGCAGGTGGAGCTGATCCGGCGCCACCGCTCCGGGGCCACGGACGAGCGCGTCAAGCGCAACATACACCTGACCATCAACGGCATCGCTGCCGGATTGCGCAATACCGGATAAGTCGGGGTAAACTGCGCCTCATGCAAACCCAATCCGCACAGGCGGCGTTCCTCCCTTCCTACCGGCTCGGCATCGGCGCTTACGACGAGATGCTGGACGGCGCGGGCAAGGTGCGGCCGCATTGGGTGCAGCTGATGCGCGCCCTGCATGCACTTGGCCCACACGAAGTGGAGCAGCGCCACAAGGAGGCGCTCAAGCTGCTGCGCGAAAACGGCGTCACCTACAACGTCTATGGCGACCCGAATGGCGCCAACCGTCCCTGGCAGCTCGACCCGGTGCCGCTGCTGATTTCCGGCGACGAGTGGTACGGCATCGAAGCCGGACTGCTGCAACGCGCCGAATTGCTCAACCTGATCCTCGCCGACCTTTACGGCCCGCGCGAGCTGATACGCAAGGGCCTGCTGCCGCTGGAGCTGGTCTACAACCACGGTGGCTTCCTGCGCGCCTGCGACCAGATCAGGCTGCCCGGACGGCATCAATTGATCCTTTACGCCGCCGACCTGGCACGTGGTCCGGACCAGAAAATGTGGGTACTGGGCGACCGCACACAGGCACCTTCCGGCACCGGTTACGCGCTGGAAAACCGCCTGGCAATGTCGCGCGTGCTGCCTAGCCTGTTCCGCAGCGCGCAGGTGCACCGGCTGGAGCCCTTCTTCCAGTCGCTGCGCGCCGGACTGAACAGCCTGTCACCGCAACAAAGCGACATCCCGCGCGTGGTAGTGCTTACGCCGGGGCCCTTCAACGAAACTTTCTTCGAGCACGCCTACCTGGCCTCCCACCTTGGTTATCCTTTGGTGCAGGGCGACGATTTAACGGTGCGCGACGGCCACGTCTGGCTGAAATCGCTCATCGGCCTGCAGCGCGTGGATGTCATCCTGCGCCGCGTGGACGACAACTACTGCGACCCGCTGGAACTGCGCGAGGACTCGCGACTGGGCGTGCCCGGCCTGCTGGAGGTGGCGCGGCGCGGCAACGTCGCCATCGCCAACCCGCTGGGCAGCAGCATTCTGGAGAACCCCGGCCTGCAGCCGTTCCTGCCCGGCATCGCGCAGCATTTCCTCGGTCAGGCGCTCAAGCTGCCCTCCATCGCCACTTGGTGGTGCGGCCAGCCGAGAGAGCTGGATTACGTACTGGCCAACCTGAACCAGTTGGTCATCAAGCCGATTTACCGCGAGCCAGGCGTGCGTCCGGTATTTGGCCACCTGCTCAGCCAGCAGCTACTGGCCGAATGGCGGGATCGCATCCGTGCTAACCCGGCGCTTTACATCGGCCAGGAGCACGAAAGCTTTTCCACCGTGCCGTCCGTAGTCCCCGGCGGCTACGAGCCTCGCCAGGCGCTGCTGCGCTGCTTCCTGGTGGCGCGCGCCGACGGCTACACGGTAATGCCGGGCGGCCTCACCCGCAGTGCACCGGAAAAGGGCGACATGCCGATCTCCAACCAGATGGGAGGCATCAGCAAGGACACCTGGATCATTGCTTCCGAGCCGCAGCATGTCACCGCCAGCATCAAGCCGGAAGATGCCGCCGACAGCCGCGGCAACCACAACAACGCGCTGCCCAGCCGCGCAGCGGATAACATCTTTTGGGTCGGGCGCTATGCCGAGCGCGCCGAAGGCGGCATCCGTCTTCTGCGCGCCACCGTCAAGAAGCTCTACATCAACCCCGACCGCGGCAACCCGGATTACGAAGCAAGCCTGCACAACCTGCTGCGCGGAGTGACGAACATCACCGGCACCTGGCCCGGCTTTTTCTCGGAACAGCCGGAATCACTACTACAGGCCCCAGAGCCGGAGTTGCTGTCAGTCGCGCTGGACGAGCAGCGCTCCGGCAGCATCGCCAACTCCCTGCGCTGCCTGGTGCAGGCCGGCTACGCGGTGCGCGACCTGTGGTCGTCCGACACCTGGCGCGTCATGGACGAGATGGAAGAGCGCTTGGGCAACTCCCAGCAGATCGGCGACGGCACCCTGTGGCAGATGCAGGAGCACATGGACAGGCTCATCACCACGCTATGCGCCTTCAGCGGCCTGGTAATGGAAAACATGACGCGCGGCAACGGCTGGCTGTTCCTCGACATCGGCCGCCGACTGGAACGCAGCCTGCTGCTGATATCGACGCTGCGCACCGCGTTCTCGGTGCGCCAGAACGATGGCGTGGAAACGCAACTGATCGAATCGCTGCTGGACACCAGCGACAACACCATCTGCTACCGCCAGCACTACCGCAGCCATTTCGAGCTGCCTTCGTTTTTGGAATTGCTGCTGCTGGACACCTGCAACCCGCGCTCGCTGGCCTACCAGATCGCCAACCTGCAAGAGCATGTCGCCAAACTGCCAGGCAGTCATCATCGCCAACGCCTCAGCACGGAGCAGCGCCTGATGCTGGAAGCTAGTTCCATGCTCAATCTGACCAATCTGGACGACCTGCTGGTGGTATCCAAGGACGGCGTGCGTGAGAACCTGGACCAGCAGTTGAGCCGATTGTATTACCTGCTCGGCACGCTATCGGAAGCCATTACCGCCGAGTATTTCCACCACGGAAACGCGCCGCAATCTTTGTAGAGGCTGACTGAATGCGCTACCTCGTCACCCATAGAACAGAATACGAATACGCTGAAACCGTCGGCCATTCCTACAACGAAGTCCGCCTGCTGCCGCGTTTCTGCGACCATCAGAACCTGATCTCGGCACGGCTGGAAATCAGCCCGGGCGAAACCGACTACCGCGTCCGGCCGGACTTCTTCGGGAATCAGGTAGCCTATTTCTCCATCCCGGAACCACACCGCGAGTTCAGCGTCACCGCCATTAGCGAAGTGCATATCTTCAGCCCGCCCGGGCAACTCGATTTCGCCCAGGGCGCCTCATGGGAATTGGTCAAACAGACGCTGTGGCAGGATCGCCACCTAGAAGTTCTGGACGCCCGCCAATACACGCTGAATTCCCCTTTCATCGCTGCCAGCACCGAACTGGCCGCTTATGCCGACACCTCGTTCCCGCCCGGCCGGCCGCTGGTAGAGGCAGTGCACGACCTGATGCAGCGCATCCACCGCGACTTCATCTTCGACCCGGAATTCACCACCCTCGCCACCCCGCTCGCCACCGTACTGGAACACCGGCGCGGCGTGTGCCAGGATTTCGCCCACCTCGCCATCGGTTGCATCCGCTCGCACGGCTTGGCGGCGCGTTACATCAGCGGCTACATCGAAACCCTACCGCCGCCAGGCAAGCAGAAGCTGGTAGGCGCCGATGCCTCGCATGCCTGGTTCTCGGTTTATTTGCCAGACATTGGATGGATGAACTTCGACCCGACCAACAACCAGCTCCCCGGCGACCAGCACATCACCGTCGCCTGGGGACGCGACTACGGCGACGTGACCCCGCTCAAGGGTGTCATTTTCGGCGGGCAAAACCACGAGTTGAAGGTATCGGTGGAGGTGGAAAGACAGGGGTAGTAACGGCGGGCATCGTCCCGTAGCAGTTGCTGGAAGCACGAAGGTCACTGGCTTGCCGGTTCGGAAAAATCTGATAACCGAACTATCGTAGTGCATGGACAAACAAAAGGAAAACAGCTGTGTGGCTCCGTACTGGATGTGATATTACCTTTGACGTGAGCGTTGCTACTCCTTTTATTCTCATGCTGCGTCCACGTAGCGGGCCGCATCAATGGGTGGCGCGCGAGTCGTATACCTTGAAGCCCAGCGTGCCCGTGGTTGAATTTACGGACAATTATGGCAATCTTTGCCAACGGCTGATCGCCCCGCCGGGTGAGTTTTCCATACGCACATCAGCAGATATCCTGACTGCTGATGTCATTGATGTCAGTCCGGGCGCTCCTTTCGAAGATGTGCAGAATTTACCTGACGCGGTGCTTACTTACCTCTTGCCCACGCGCTATTGCGAGTCAGACAGATTCATAGATCTCGGTCAGGAAATTGTGGCCGGCGTAGCGCCGGGCTATGACCAGGTGGCTACCATAGAAGCCTGGATACGTGACAATATCCGTTTCAACCCGAACTCCATCCACTTCCAGCTATCTGCGGCAGAAGTCAATCAACAACGCGAGGGTGTGTGCCGTGAACTGTCCCATCTTGGCATCGCTCTATGCCGCGGCTTGTGTATCCCGGCACGTATGGTGGTCGGTTACTTGCATGAGCTTGAGCCGATGGATTTTCATGCCTGGTTCGAAGCTTACGTGGGTGGTCGCTGGTTTACCTTTGATGCAACCCAGCCTCACCCCAGGGGCGGCAGAGTCACCGTAGCCTATGGGCGTGATGCTGCCGACGTGGCCATATTCAACCAGTTTGGCCCAGCCTTGCATCCCAGAGAGATGTCGGTTCGCGTCGAGATTCTGAATTCGGCACCGGATTAAATGTGATGCAGAGATTGCGCATTAAGCATCTGACGGAATATCGTTTTCCAACCCAGGTAACGCTCAACCCGCACCGGCTCTTGCTGCGCCCGCGTGAAGGGCATGACGTGCGTATCGAGTCTTCCAGGCTGGAAATCACACCGGCCTACAAGATTAAATGGCAGCGTGATGTGTTTGACAACTCCATGGCGGTCGTCAGCTTCCAGCAGCGTACGGACAAGCTGACCATTGCCAGTGAAGTCGTTATCCAGCATTACGATCAAGCGCCTTTTGACTTCATGGTTGAAGATTATGCGGTGAATTTTCCTTTCGTTTATGCGCTGGGTGAGCAAGTCGATCTGGCGGCTTTCCAGCAGCCGGTTTTCTCCAACGATCAACGCATGGTCAATGACTGGCTGCAACAGCTTGGGGTGTACGGCATGGAGACCTTTGGCTTGCTGGTGAAGCTGAATCAGGCCATCAGCAGCCAGTTCCGTTACCAAATGAGAGAAGAAGCCGGTGTCCAGTCACCAGCACAGACACTCAGCCAGCGCAGTGGATCCTGCCGCGACTACGCCACGCTGTTTATCGAGGCGTGCCGCTGCCTGGGTTTAGCCAGCCGTTTCGTCAGCGGCTATCTGCATGCTCCAGCGACGGAGGCCGGCAATGCAACAACGCATGCCTGGGTGGAAGTCTACCTGCCGGGCACCGGGTGGAAGGGCTTCGATCCTACTGCGGGTGAGGTCACCGGCAACCGGCATATCGCCGTTGCCGTTGCGCGCAACCCAGAGGCAGTTCCGCCAGTGTCCGGCAGCTTTATCTGTTCAGGACTGGCAACGCCAACCATGCTGGTGAATGTGCAAGTCAACCTGCTTGCCTGAGTTGACAACTCAGGGATGAGGGGTGTCAAGCCTTGCGGCCTCGGCTACGCGGGGCGGAATGCGTTCTATCAGGCGCGGGTCGAAGGGTTTGGGAATGATGTAATCCTTGCCGAAGCTCAGTTCTGTCAGGTTATAAGCCTGCAGTACCTCGTCAGGCACCGGTTCGCGCGCCAGCTCTGCCAAAGCATGGACGGCGGCAATCTGCATCTCTACTGAAATATTTTTCGCGCGGGCGTCGAGCGCGCCACGGAACAGGTAAGGGAAGCACAAGGCGTTGTTGACCTGATTGGGGAAGTCCGAACGTCCGGTGGCCATGACCAGGTCGTCCCGCACCGACCTGGCCAGCGAAGGCAGAATTTCCGGGTCGGGATTGGCTAGGGCGAACACCACCGGCCTGGGTGCCATCAGCCTGAGCAGTTCCGGTGGTAGCGCATTGGCGGCGGAAACGCCGACGAACACGTCGGCGCCCGGCATGACTTCGGCTAGTGTGCGTGCGGCAGTAGTGATGGCGAGGTCGGCAGGTAGTCTATCCAGATCGGTACGGCCAGTATGAAGCACGCCATCCTTGTCCACCATGGTGATGTTCCTTGCGCCCATGACCCTGAGCAGTCTTGCGGTAGCAGCACCCGCCGCGCCTGCGCCGAGAAAAACGATGCTGGCCGTCGCCAATGATTTCCCCTGCAACTCCAGTGCGTTCAGCAGTGCTGCGCTGATGATCACGGCGGTGCCATGCTGATCATCGTGGAACACCGGTATATCCAGCCGCGCCTTCAATTCTTTCTCGATGCGGAAGCAATGCGGTGCCGCAATATCTTCGAGGTTGATGCCGCCGAAGGTGGGGGCGATGTTGACCACAGTTTCGATGAACGACTCGACGCTCGGGGCATTGATCTCGATATCGAACACATCGATGCCGGCAAATTTCTTGAACAGTACCGCTTTGCCTTCCATGACCGGCTTGCCGGCAAGCGCGCCGACATTACCCAGCCCCAGCACGGCGGTGCCATCGGTAATGACCGCCACCAGGTTGCCTTTGTTGGTGTAGCGATAAGCCAGCTCGGGGTCACGGTGGATCTCGCGTACCGGCGCAGCGACGCCCGGCGTATAGGCCAGGGACAGGTCATCCTGCGTGGCACAGGGTTTGGAAGATTCGACCGAGAGCTTACCCGGAGAAGGGTACTCGTGGTAATCCAGAGCGCGTGACTTGAGGGAGTCCATAAGAGTGTGCCCTAAAGTGAATGGATGGAAACTACATAAACTATTGCGCAGATGATGTCATTCTGGCTGTGGAATGCCATGCTGATTCATGGCGTGTTCAGATCCTGTAGGTGAGGCGTGATCACTTCCTGAGATGCCAAAACAATCTCTCTCAGAAAACAGAGCAGACCAACAATCAACGAAAACATCGCCGTAATGAAGGTGAATAAAACGAAATTCGTCAGGTGGACGCCGATGGCCACCCCGATGAAGACCGAAGCAATCGATAAGGCGACACACAGCCCCGCAAAGATGAACAGCCCGACCGACCATCTCATCCATCTTGTTCTTCTGACGATAATGTCGAATTCATCCAGAAAATCTTTTCGCTGTTCAGGCTTTAATGCATTCAAAGTTCTAGCGCGATCTATGGATCTTCCCAATCGATTGACAAGCACCGAGAGAATCGAACCGATGCCTGTCAAGAGGAAGACCGGGGCGACCGCGTCACGGATTGCAAAAGAGACATCATGGATGTCAGAGGGTGTACTTAGCATCTTTTATCAGGCGTTCCAGCGCAAGTCCAGCGTAAACGGATAGTCCTTGTTGGGCTCTTCCGGCGGCAGTTCCACGGTGCTGTTGCCAGGGGTGTGGCCGTGGTTCCAGAAGCGGCTCACGCGGCGGCCTTCGGCTTCAAAGGCGTTGACCGGCAGGGTGTCGTAATTTCGACCACCGGGGTGGCTGACATGGTAGGTGCAGCCGCCGATGGCGCGGTTGTTCCAGGTGTCGATAATGTCGAACACCAGCGGGGCTTGCACGCCGATAGTGGGGTGCAACGCGGAAGGAGGATTCCAGGCGCGGTAGCGGATACCGGCGACCATTTCACCCGGCGTGGCGGTGGCGCGCAGCGGCACGCGGCGGCCATTGCAGGTCAGTGCATAGCGTTCGCCCATGGCGCCGGTGAGTTTGACTTGCAGCCGCTCCACTGACGAATCCACGTATCTGGCAGTGCCGCTGCTGGTGATTTCCTCGCCCAGCACGTGCCAGGGCTCAATGGCCTGGTGCAGTTCCAATCTGAGGTCGCCCACTTGCAGCGCGCCCATGTGCGGGAAACGGAATTCCAGGAACGGCGCGAACCAATCGGCCTTGAATGCATAGCCAGCACTTTGCAGGTCGCGCGCCACATCGTAGATGTCACTGGCAATGAAATGCGGCAGCATGAAACGATCATGCAACTGAGTGCCCCAGCGCACCAGTGGCTTTTTGTATGGCTGCTTCCAGAACCAGGCCACCAGCGTGCGCAGCAGCAGCATCTGCATCAGGCTCATTTGCGCGTGTGGTGGCATTTCGAAGGCGCGCAGTTCCAGCAAGCCCAGGCGACCGGCATCGGTGCCGGGGGCGTAGAGCTTGTCTATGCAGAATTCGCTGCGGTGGGTGTTGCCGGTCATGTCCACCAGCAGGTTGCGCAACAGCCGGTCCACCAGCCACGGTGCCGGCACCTCGCCCTCCGGCATCTGCTGGAAGGCAATCTCCAGCTCGTACAAACTGTCATTCCTGGCTTCATCCACGCGCGGCGCCTGGCTGGTAGGGCCGATGAAGAGGCCGGAAAACAGGTAGGACAGCGCCGGGTGGTGCTGCCAGTAGGTGACCAGACTGCGCAGCAAATCCGGACGGCGCAGGATGGGGCTGTCGGCCGGCGTGATGCCGCCCAGGGTGACGTGGTTGCCGCCGCCGGTACCGGTGTGACGGCCGTCCAGCATGAATTTTTCAGTGCCCAACCGCGTCAGTCGGGCCTGTTCGTACAGGGTGGTAGTGTTATGAACCAGCTCCTTCCAGCTTGCTGCCGGGTGGATGTTGACCTCGATCACGCCTGGATCGGGGGTAACCGGCAGACGCGTCAGGCGCAAGTCGTGCGGCGGCTGGTAGCCTTCGATCACCACCGGCATCTTGAGCGCCTTGGCCGTGGCCTCGACCGAGGCGATGATGTCCAGGTAATGCTCCAGCGTGTTGGTCGGCGGTATGAAAATGTGCAGCCGGCCGTCGCGCGCCTCCACCGTCAGCGCGGTGTGGGGCGTCCATTTATGTTCATCCAGGGTTTCTTCGTCGGCCGCCTCCATCTCGGTGGCGTGCGTGGTCTTTTTGCCGGTCTTGCTATATCTGCGGCTGACTTCGGAATCGATGTCGCCCAGCGCATCGGCCGGTTCGTACAAGCTGCGCTCGTGTTCGTGGTCGCGGTCTTCAAACGGCACCCAAGGCAGGCTGTTGAGAGGCAGGCGCAGGCCCATGGCAGAATCACCCGGCACCAGGAACATCTCGCCGCGGCGGAATTCCCAAGGGCTGCTGCTCCAGGAATTGACGATATGACTCCAGTGCAACGGCAGCACGTAGCCGATTGGCTTGCCGAGGTCGCCGGCCAGCACCCTGGCGAGACGCTTGCGCTCGAGGTCATCTTTCAAGTCTGCCTTGAGCGGGTCGAGGTTCTGCGGCAGGATACCTTCCTGCAGCAGATAATAGAGCGGGTCTTCATAGCCGGCACGGATATAGCTGCCTTTCAGCCCAAGACGTTTGGCCAGTTCACGGATGAACTTGTCGGAATGTGCACACGTGAAGCCGTAATCCCTGGTTTCGTCGGCCAGCAGGTCGGCATTTTTCCAAACCGGCTTGCCATCCTTGCGCCAGAAGCAGGCTAGTTGCCAGCGTGGCAGCGGCTCTCCCGGATACCACTTGCCCTGGCCGAAATACAGCAGCCCGCCGGGGGCGAAGCTATCGCGCAGGCGGCGTACCAGCTCGCCGGCCAGTTTGCGCTTCTCCTCGCCGTCGGCATCGGTGTTCCATTCCGGAGCATCCATGCTGTCGATGGAGACGAAAGTCGGTTCACCGCCCATGGTGAGACGCACATCGCCCTTCTTCAGCTCTCTGTCCACCTTGTCACCCAGCTTGTTGATGGCGGCCCATTGCGCTTCGCTATAGGGCTTGGTGACGCGTGGATCCTCATGGATGCGGGTGACGCTGTTGGCGAAGCTGAATGTGGTGTTGGCCTGGCCGGTAAAGCCACCGGTGACCGGCGCAGCGCTGACGTAATCGGCGGTACAAGCTAGCGGAATATGCCCCTCCCCGGCAAACAGACCGGAGGTTGGGTCGAGACCGATCCAGCCAGCGCCGGGGATGTAGACCTCGGCCCAGGCATGCAGGTCGGTGAAATCCTTGTCGGTGCCGGAAGGACCATCCAGCGATTTAACGTCTGCCACTAGTTGCACCAGATAGCCCGACACGAAGCGCGCTGCCAGCCCCATGTGGCGCAGCGCTTGCACCAGCAGCCAACCGGAATCACGGCAGGAGCCGAGCCTTTTCTCCAGCGTTTCCTCGCAGGTCTGCACGCCAGGCTCCATGCGGATGGAGTAGTTGACAGACTGGTTGACGCGCTGGTTGATGCTGACCAGGAAATCGACGATAGGCTTTCGGCTATGGTCGGTTTCGGCCAGAAACTGCCGCAGCAGCGGCCCGTCCTCGCGGACTTCCAGATAAGGCGCGAGTTCCTTGAGCAGTTGCTCGGGGTAGCTGAACGGAAAATGCTCGGCGTACTCTTCCAGGAAGAAATCGAACGGGTTGATCACTGTCATTTCGGCGACCAGATCTATCTCGATGGAAAGCTCCGTGGATTTTTCCGGGAACACCACCCGCGCCAGGTAATTGCCGAACGGATCCTGCTGCCAGTTGATGAAATGCTTTTCCGGCTTGATCTTGAGCGAATAGGCCGAGATCGGCGTACGTGAATGCGCCGCCGGGCGCAGCCGGAAAACGTGCGGAGCAAGCTGTACCGGCTGGTCGTAGTGGTATGCGGTTTTGTGGTGGAGAGCGACTTTGATGGTCATGCCGTACTTTCCGCCTGCAGCAATCGCAGGTTTTCCTCGACACCGGCGGCCTCGGTCAGTTCGGCTACGTTCTGCTTGGTGAAGAAGCCGTCGAAATTGCCGAAGCGCTGCACGTATTCGATGATGAGCGAGGAGTGCTCGGATGCGCTGGAGAAGATTTGCTTCAACCCCTCCTCCTTGGAGCCGATGACATCCAGCAGGAAGTCCTTGCCCTTGGCCTTGATGGCATCCACCACGTAGTCAATGTTGGCCTTGCCTTCGACTTCGCCGTCTGCCACCGACAGCGCGATGTGGTGCAGGCGCGGGCCGTAGTTACGCACGAAGCTCTCGGTCGGCGATGGCAGGCCGACCAGATGGTTGACGAAATACGGGTGATTGGCGGCGGTAAACACCTTGGCCGGGCTGATGCTTTCGTCGGCGTAGTGGATGCTCTTGGTGACGTTGGTCGATGAATTCTGGTTGGCGATATCGTAGGAGCCCCAATAGTAATAGCTGGACAGGGTCAGGTATTCCAGGATCGCCGCCTCACGGTTCTGGCTGTAGATGCGGGTGGCGAGATGGTCGATGGGCAGGATCAGTTTGTCCAGCCCGAGCACCT
>Ga0316625_100000024_pt1 | contig 22472 bp, 10 predicted proteins | sample OWC_Aug_T1_C1_D1_FD_207655 | JGI IMG/M metagenome (GOLD analysis project Ga0316625, IMG submission 207655) | Wetland soil microbial communities from Old Woman Creek delta, Ohio, United States - OWC_Aug_T1_C1_D1_A | ecosystem: Environmental > Terrestrial > Soil > Wetlands | place: USA: Ohio... | reverse complement strand
GGTTGCTGGAAGATTGCGGCGTTGAACACCGCCTATCAGATTGCCATGACTCCGGCTCTGGCTACGAAGATACCTTCGACCATCACGGTCGGCGGTGTCGACTACGAGCGATCTTACCAATTCACGAGCGCGGACTTCTTGACGGTTTTAAGAACCAAGACACCTCATTACTTCTCTCTGGACGATTTAGTGACGGTACATCATCTAACCGATACCGCTCAGGCTCATACCTGGTCGGTTACTGCGGTAGATGACGACGGATTCGATGTGATTGCCCAGGGAGTGCTCGACGATTATGTCTTTAATGACGATTGCATGGTTAAGCAGACTCCTGTAGGTGGTGGGTGCTGGACTAAAACCTTTTCTGATAATGTCGTCGGATTAGGTTATAAAGATATGATAGCATATAAGAAAAACATCTTGATTGACGACAGGGAATTAACCTACTCGAAGATCAGTCTTTCGGAGGTAGACAACAGCGACCCATCGGAGAATCTACATATCCCGAAGGACATCAAAAGCATCTTCAATCATGAGAGTGATCGTTTCCCCTCTAAAGCCACGGGTGATTGTCACCGTCTCTATTGTTTCCTTCCCTCGAAGCAGAACACGGTTTCGCATACGAGCATCATCGCTTTCGGAGAAGTTCTCGATTGGTTTAACCAGGATTGGTGTTCCGTTGCCGTGGTTTCTATCAGTAAAGACAAAGAACAGGATTCGGGATACAACTATGCCTTCGCGTTTCCCGATTGGAGTATCGACCCGGATACCGGCTTTCTCGTTTGCAGATCCTTTAAGAGTCATGCATCGGACGGATACCTGAAGATAGAAGAAGACGAAGATGTGATAACATCATCCGGATATGGTGATACGGGCCAGCATATCTACCCCGTCAACATACCTTACATTTCTTTCGAACCTTAGAATTTTTAATTAAGATTACAGGAGATCTTAACATGGCAGAAAACATTTTAGTCTTTCGCATTGGCCAGGCATCAGTACCTATCCTATCAGGAACCGCGGGTGCTGGTATCACTCTTTTGGACGCTTGTCTGGTCGATGGTTTTAACCCCTTCTCCGTCTCGACGATCACGGTTACTGCCAATGTCGCAACGGTAACGACATCGGGGGCTCATGGTTTAGTCGCCACCGATAACGTCGTATTCTCGGGAGCTAATGAATCGGTCTTCAATGATCGCTTTACGGTTCTTGATGTGCTTTCCTCTACTCAGTTTAGATTTGAAGTGGTTACCGCAACCGCATCAGCCACAGGAACGATCGCCGGTAAGATTCCTCCTCTGGGATGGACTAAGCCATATTCGGGTACTAATCTCGCAGTCTATAGAGCCCCAGCAGGCAACCGCTACTACCTGAGAGTCGATGATACTACCGCTCAATATATGTCAGTTCGAATGTTTGAAACGATGACAGATGTCAATACGGGAACCGGTGGATCAGCGACAGTGTACTGGCGCAAATCCAACGCATCAGATTCTTCATCTCGCTCCTGGTTTATCGTGGGGGGTGCCAGAGGGTTCTACTTTACTTCGGCTTGGCATGCTTCTTATTGGCTAAATCATTATGTTCATGGGTTCGGAGATTTCGTTTCCTACAAGGAGAATGATCTCTACAACACCTTATTGATTGGAACTAACGGCACGACAATCACTTACTTCGGACAGAATCAAGGGTTCTCATTTTTAAACATGTTACCTTCGGAATACGGTGATACAGAAATCGGGCAATACGTTATTCGTGATTTCCGTGGTTTGAATAATAGCACTTGGTTCTCTAAGGTTGCCGCTGTACTCGCTCGGATATGCTGGCTCTCTGATAGATTCTTATACCACCAGAGCCCAGATGGGGTTTAATCTAAACAACTTCCCCAATCCCGCCACCAACGGTATTACGTTAAAACCTATGGACATCGTCGAAGCAACTTATGGGGGCTATATGGCAACTCGTGGAATCGTGCCAGGGGCATACGCGCCTTGTGAAACCGTGGGTTGGCAAATTACACCTGGAGTTCGAATGACTGTTCAAGGTAAAAAATTTCTGGGTGTTGTTATTGCAACTCGATACGGCTATTCATCCGGGCAATCGACCAATCGTGGAGCCGTGTTCTTCGATGTAACTTCTGATTGGTGGGCATAATGGCTTATGACAGCGATTGGGACAAAGTATCGCTCCTGATGCACTTCGATGGCGATAACGGGTCGACCGCGTTCGCCAATGAAGTCAGCGGGATGCTTGCTGATCCGTACGGTAATGCCCAGTTGTCTACGACGCAGAAGAGATTCGGGCTGTCTTCTGCTTACTTCGATGGGACTGGTGACTATATCTCGATGCCTCATTCCACCGCCTTGTATGATCCGGGGTCGAGCGATTGGACGGGGGAATGCTGGCTCTATTGCACTGCATACTATCCTGCGGCAGATTCATCTTCTATAATCTTTGGGACCTACAGCTATGGCAGCGTTGAGGGAGGAACCCAGAACGCTGGGTGGGAATTAGGCATATCATCTCAAACAGGTATCATCTTCTGTGGATTTGGTAATGGTGGTTCTTGGACAACCGTCGTCAATACAGGTGTGGCTCTTCCTCTAAACGTATGGGTGCATTTGGCTCTGGTTAAGTTGGGTGACCAGTATACCTTCTATCTCAATGGTACTTCGATTGGCACCGCATCTTACTCTACTCCTGTGACTTATGCGAAGACGAAGTTCAAGATTGGTGGAGCCATGGGAAGTGATGGAAATCATTACTACTTCTACAATGGCTACATCGACGAGTTGCGTATCACCAAGGGACTTGCAAGATACACCAGCAACTTCACCCCAGCCACTCAGAAGTTTCCTTATCCGATTCCGGATCGTTATTGGGCTAACGATGTCTTGCTGATGCACTTCAATGGCGATAACAACTCGACCGTGTTTACGGATGAACTCAGAAATGCCGTCACTGTCGGAGGAAACACGAATATCTCTACATCGCAATCGAAGTTCGGTGGATCATCTGCTTACTTCGATGGTACAGGAGATTATCTATCACTTCAGAATCCGGGCTCTTTGTCGCTGGGAAGTGATAACTTCACAATCGAATGCTGGATATATCTAACTTCGTTTCAAAGGACACCTTATTATGGCTATTACTTCACTGTAATTTGTTCCATCGATGGTAATGGTTCCAATCAAAGATCGTACACCTTTCATTTAAAAGGTACAAGCAATTCATTCGATGGCTTAGGGTTTACTGGGTTTGAAGGTGATGGGACATATACCGAGATATCGAGCGATTTTTCATTTAGTCTCAATCAATGGTATCACATCGCTGCAACTCGTTACGGCAACAATATTTATCTATTTGTTAATGGCTCGCAAGTTAATACTGCGACAGCATTTTCAAGAACAATGCAAAATTCGAATCAACCGTTCACGATTGGATGCGATTATTATGGTGGTGTTGTTTACCCGTTCGAAGGATTCATCGACAATCTACGAATCACCATGAGGGTGGCTCGTTATACGGGAGCCTTCGAACCACCAGCGAGTGCGTTGGTTTCCGACGCCAATACATCTTTGCTATTAGACTTCGCAGGAGCGGACAACTCTACAACCTTTACTGATATTTCAGGCAATCCCAAGACTATAACACCATCGGGTAATGCCAAGATTTCGACAGCACAATTCAAGTTCGGTGGTTCTTCCGGTTACTTTGATGGGACAGGAGACTATCTATCAACGCCCAATGCTACAGATTTTGATTTAGGTAGTTCTGATTTCACAATAGAGTGCTGGATCTATCCTACTTCTATTCCATCTTTGGGGCATATTGTTGGGAAATGGTACACGACTGCGACGAGTAGTTGGCTACTCTATGTGAATGCGCCCGGTTACATCGGTGCATCCTACTCATCGAATGGAAACTGGCAGGAGACGAACTATCTTCAATCTTCATCCAGCACGGTGACATTAAATACCTGGGCTCATGTTGCATGGGTGAGATCGGGAAGTAAGATGAAAGTGTTTTATAATGGTGTATTGGTTGCATCTGGTACATTCAGCGATTCTATATTTAACACCACGAATGACGTGACTATAGGTGGTAACCTTTGGAATCAATTTTTTAATGGTTACATCGATGATCTCAGAGTTACCAAAGGGATAGCACGCTATACGACAGACTTCGCTCCTCCCGACAGAGAGTTCTACTATCCCTATGTGCCTTATTGGGAGAGTGACTCCTTGTTGATGCACTTCGACGGTGACAACAATTCTACCACCTTCTATAATGATGTGGATCAATCTACAGCAACGGTTACCGGTAATGCAAAAATCTCTACCACGCAATCCAAGTTCGGTGGGTCTTCAGGCTACTTCGATGGAGTAAGTGATGTGCTACGCTTCTATAGCAGCAGAGTGCCATTATATACCAACGACTTTACAATCGAGGCATTCATCAATTTGGACCTCAATGCTATGAACACGATTGGCGTCGGTGCTTGGGAGCGTCTGATTCAGATAGGTGCGGGGGATCAAGACGCTACGAACGGAGTTTTCAACATCGTTCGTTATGGCAATTCGATCCCTATGGGAGTTCAGATAGAGTATTATAATGTCGGATGGGTGACTCTTCTTCAGATAACTAATTGTGGGATCAATGCAAACACCTGGTATCACTTTGCTGTTACCAGGAAATCGGGAACTTTTAGAGTCTTTGTCGACGGCGTATTGAAAGGGACTAATACTCCTGCTTCTGCCAATTTATATCACAGAGTTATCACCATCGGCTGCGGTGGAGCGAATACCTACTGCATAAAAGGGTATATCGATGAACTCAGAATATCGAATGGCGTTGCTCGTTATACCGCCGATTTCGTAGTACCGACGAAGAGTTATCCGAAAGCACCTGCACCCTTCGATAATTTGATTATCGACAATGAAGGGTTCGACTACCTGGGCGATACATCGGCAAAGAACATCTTATCATCAGATAACATCTACTATCGAGAGCTGACACCATTCGACGATTTCGGTACGGCTTCTATCGAGGGGATAGTAACCATCAAAGGTGCGCCCGTATCCACGGAAGTGTTTCTCTTTACTTTAGCCGACAAGAGATTGATTGCGACGACCATGAGTAATGCTCTTGGAGAGTACAGCTTCACGAACCTGAAGAACCAACCTTACTTCGTTTGGGCAAGAGATGAGACTGAGGTTTACAATCCTGTTTCGCGCATAGCACAGAATACACTATAACAACAAGGAATGAAAGATGTCGAATGACCTCAACTTCTCATCCCCACTATCCAATAGCAATGACCTAGAGTTCTTCGAACGGTAGTGGTACTCCGGGGAGTCAATTTAACGCTATTCAGTTCAATAGCGGGTTATTCAATCAGCTTCCTATTCAAGGTTATCTCGAACCCGATTACTTAAGACCTCGTTCTTATTCATCCGAAACGCTAGAATTCTTATTGAGTGAAGCGCCTCTTGTCATTCAGTACCCGGAGGGCGATGCGTATTCGGGTGAGTATTCACTTCTCGATGATTTACAGCATTCCGACATCTTGCCTATGGATGCGTATTCGGGTGCTTCGGCAGAAATCACCTATATCCAGCACTCAACCACTCTGAGTCTCGATGCTTACGCGGGCGAGACTAATCGATTCTTGACGTTCACGATAGACCCTTACTACTATCACTCCGACGCCAATAATAACTTCGCCTTCTTCTGCGAGTACAACGCTCCTGTCGGCGAAGTTAATCTGGTATTCCCGGATACACCGTGTGCAGCTTTTGCTTATTTTGAAGCGTACTCCGGTGAAAGGTCTTACGTTGTCGAACTACTGACTGCCGATTGGCTCGTTTTCAACTACTCGGGCGAAGTTGCCGATGTATCTCTAAACACCTTTGTCCTGATACCAACGGCGCCGGCTTATACGGGTCAGAATAGCTTTGCTGCTCTAATCACAACTACCTTGCTGTCTCCTTCGGGTTACTCAGGCGAGACCCAGCTTCTCTCGACGATTACGATACCACCAAGAGCCGAGTTATCAGCTATTGGATTAACTGGTGAGGTGGTGTTTCCCAACTTGGCGGCATCTTACGCTTTGGATTTGTCAGCATACTCGGGAGAAGGTGGTGTATCGAGTTTAACTCTTACCGATTATGGAACCTACATACTAACCGAGGGTCCTGCTGCTTATTGGAAGTTTGACGAGCAATCTGGAACTCAAGCCATTGATTCGACCGGTTTGAATTCTCCAGCAACAATCAATGGTGCAGTCTTAGGTTTTAGCACACCCGTAGCCAGTCATTCCGCCTTCTACTTCGATGGTGTCTCTGATACTGTCGTAGGTAATCCGATATCTGTCATCAGTGCCAACCTAACTCAAGAGTTATGGGTTAAACCCGATCCCGGTGCGACGATAACCCTCTATACTCCATCATCGATAGGTACACAAGGTTCCCTCGGAGGTCAGCGTTATGCTGTCTATCCGCGTTATGGTGACTCGGGGTCGGGTGGGGGTATTTCTGTTGGATCTAACGGTATTCAGGTTGTTGCTCATGGTAACGGCTATCTCCCGATTTTATTATCTTATCAGCAGCCTATTAGCACGACAGAATTCACTCATATTCTGGTTAGTTGGAATGACAGAACCCCGACTCTCTATGTCAATGGTGTAGCTGTCGCGACAGGGTATCAAGCACGAGCTCAATTCAATTCGCAAGGCTTGCCGCAATCTGGGACCTATGGCTATTATAAAGGCTACATGCAAGATGTTGCCATTTATACTTCGGCTCTGACAGCAGCACAAGCCAGAGAGCATTACCTTGCGGGTATTGGTTTACATTACATTCCGAGATTCGAACCCGTACCTGCTTACTCGGGTGAAGTTCTAACTCCCACTCTGACTCCTGATTTAACTCCATTCGGATACATTTTCAATTTTGCCGGCGAATACACGCAAGCGTTCTTAGAGAATAATGTTCGCTTCTATCCCGGTATGTATACGGGCGAATTGAATTATCTACGCGATAATAAACTAACAGTCGTACCAAATTCGACATTCACCTACTTCCATGGACCCAATTCGCATTCTGAAACCAGTACCTGCATAACTCTACAATCTGCCGCCAGTTCGTCGGGTGGAATCAACGCTGGGTTCTATCTGCCAACAGGACTCAACCTACAGTCCATCTCAGAACTGAATATCAGGTTCAAGAGAACGAGAGCCGCGTCTTGGTATGATGATGATATGACCGATGCGCAGTTGATGCTGTGGCTGTTCCCGAATTGGTTGACGAGTGAGATAATCTGGCTGACAGGTGGTTGGGCTTATGATAGACCAGAAGAGAGAACGAATGAAGGTGGCGGAAATGCGCAGGCTCTGTTCATCAATCTTCGTTACAATGCCAATCAACCCTGTCGTGTTTCTTGGTTCGAAACCACAACCGTTTTAAGGTCGGGTTATCTAACAGTTGTCAGCAACTTTACAACCAATGAGTTAAACGGTACATCTGCAACTCGAATCAAGATCGTCACGGGAGCCACTGGAACGACGTTCACGGTCTATGGTGAGAACGACGAGATTAGGCAGTCTGGCACCTTTGCCAGTATGCCTAACATCTGGACCAATGCAAGATCGACAACCAATGACATATTCTTAATCCACTATCACAACTATCAATCCGGTCGTCCGGAAGTTATCTGTGATCTTGATATTTTTGAATACGAAGGTTTTGTAATCGTTCCATTTTTCGACTTAGGTATCACTCAAGCATACTCGGGCGAAAATACTCTAATCGATAACCTTAGAACGGTGTCGGTATTAGAACCGTCGGCGTATTCGGGTGAAACGAGTGAATGGCTATTCTCTACCAACCCATCTGTCGATTTGGGTATCATCACGAATCCTACTGGTGAGAATGCTTTTGCTGTTCTGCTGACATCGTCTGTCATGCAGATACCGAACTATACGGGTGAAGTGAGTGCCTTCTCGGTCTCGTTCTTCCCGAGTGCCAGCATTGGAATTCTACAAGGTTATTCAGGTGAGAGGGAAGATCTCGATCTAATCACCTACGCTATCTTCAGAGACATCGACGCGAGAGAAGGACAGAACGCTGCTACCGATCTTACGACGTTCCCACCGGCGTTATTGACACCCGTAGCGTATGGAGATGAAGCCGCTCTATTCGACTTGAGCGTAGAGCTCGCCATAGAAGTCGTCGGAAGAAGCGGTGAAAACGCGCTCTTCCTCTTCGATACTCATCCTTCTATAGACCTTGGCATCGTTGCCAACTACACGGGGCAGAGAGCGGAGACCTTCGCTTTAATCACCTCTTCGGTCCTCGCTTCACTGAACTATACTGGAGAGAATGGCTTATTCGCCTTCACCACTTTCCCGTCGCCGGAACTCACTCTTCCGTTTTATGAAGGTAGTACCAGTCTTCTTGCTCTGGCTACGGCATCGCTTCTCGATGGTAAAGCGTATAGCGGTCAGTATGGTACATCGACTCTAACCACGTTTATCGGTTCTACGTTCACGCCTATCTTCTATCCGGGTTCGACCGCCGAAGTCGCTCTCCGAACGATCGATAGTCTGGTGCCGCCTGTCTATACGGGTCAGAACACCGCAGCCGACTTAACCAACTACCCGGCTACTCCGCTTTATCCGATAGCGTATAGCGGTGAGACGGCGGCTGCCGCTATTCTACCTGGTATCACCTTCCCGTCTATCTCTTACGATGGTGGCTATGGAACCTTCGACTTAGATTATGTCGTCAACGTAGGATTACCTGCAGGCTGGTACGATGGAGAGCGCGCCGACTTTACTCTGGCGACTACCGACGCGCTATCGTTCATAGGTTATGCGGGTGAGAACGTTCTCCTTTATTTCGGAGCATCGTTCGCTCTCTACCCGAGTGCATACTCTGGATCGTATTCTCAAGCCAGCTTGACTCTCAATCTATTCGATCAGATCGATAGCGCCGGTTACCACGGTCAAGTTATCTACCCGAGCCTGAGTACCACTACCCGCTTGCCTAACATAGGCTTTGCCGGTGAGAATGCGTTATTCGATCTTCAGCAAAATCTGCAACCCAACATCCTTCTCATACCGTATAGCGGTGAGACAGTTATTGCCAGTATGCAGATATCCTTCCAGTTGCCTGTCGGAAGAGCTTATACTGGAACGTATTCTGTTCTTAATAAGATAGACAGCGAGCCAAATACTCACTTCTATGCCGATGAAGCCCTCGAGGCAGCTCTTTCCACGACAGATACTCTGAAGGTACCGGTACTACAAACCGGAGAAAACTGTCTCGTAGTTCTTCAAGTAGGTAAGAGTGAAGGATTAGGTACGTTCAGAGCTTACCCTGGTACCGAGCTGTTCTCCACTTTCGATACCAAGCACCATGCCGATCTCTACGTGATGTTCAGAACGAGTATCATGACGCAGGTCGATATCGGTTCGGCGACTTACTTCGATTTGAATACCGATACTTGCTGTGGAGTCAGAAGAGAATCGACCAGCAATAACCTATTGATGCATCTGTTCGTTAAGGATTACTTACCGGAAGCGGTCAGTGATGGTGATCGAGTAATCTTCTCGATTGATTTAAGATGCAATCCAAGACTCTCGATGGAGTTTGGTACTGGAGAGACTTTCGAATTTAGAGAATACGATGGCTATCTATCGGTAGACTTCGCCGAAGGTACAGAAGGTGTCGTAAATTCGTTCGAAGCCGATTTGACTCACAAGCTATGTAAAGGCTATTTCGTTCCGAACGGTAACTGGTTGGTAGTAGAGTTGAACGACGTTCTTCCTGAAGACTGCTATGTCGACGTCTTCTATTCGGGCACGACAATGTCATGCGTTTTAAGCGACGACATCGTGATAAGAGTGAATAACAACTATTCCGGAGAACATTTAGATCCTACGTTGACTACCTTCCCGCCGTGGGAGTTTATCTTCCGTAGTGGAGAAATACTGTGGTGCGTTCTATCTCTCGAGGTAGCAATGTACCCCAGAGTTTACCCCGGAGAAACCTTAGAATTTAGATTCTATGAAGAGCCGTTGATATGCTACACGGGCGCGAGTGGTGAGTGCGAGCTATCGATAGAATACCATGTGCGTTTCAAAGAAACCGGGTGCTTGGATAACGACTTCGCGTTCCAAAACGAGGACGGCGATCTCATTGCTGAGTTGGCTAATCCGGTACCGGTGGAAGGCGAGCCGTTTTATCATTCGGTATTAGCCGAGTGCTTCTGATAGAAGGAGATTTCGATGCCTACTTGCGTGCAATCCATACAGACTAAAATAGATGACGGTCAACTCGATTCCATAACCGAATTGGTATCGAACACCGTATTTCCGATTTCTATCAATGCATCTCAAAAGCAGCTATTCCTTTTGAATATAGTGCAGCAGGAAACTGCTCAGTTTACCATCAGTCTGGTCGCTGCGATTCCGCCGACCAACATAGGTGTGACAGTCAATATCTATCAGTTAATTGGAGGCAATACCATTCTTCTTCTGGGTACCGTCTTGATAACCGAATTGTCGATGTCGTTTCAGAAAGATTTTACCGTGGGAACCTATATCATCTGTATCGGTTCTACTTCGACCACTTACACCGGAACATTCGTTGGAGAATTTACGGGGTATCAGATATACTCTAAACTAACTCCTAGGGCATATACGGGACAAGCATTAAACCCTTTCGATTTGGAGTTTTCTTACATCGAAAAAGAATGCAATAAGCTTCTTTACTTCGATATAGTCGATGGTGCGTTACCGGAAGGGTTGCAAATGACTCTCACTGGAGACATTTGGGGGGTTTTACCTAATCTCGATTGTACCGACGATACCGCAGTTTTGAGTCCTTCGCAGAACTGGTACTTTGCTATGGACAACAGCTGGCAACCGTGGGGCAATCAGTGGAGATTTAAGCTGAAAGTCTGGATTGCCGAGTTGCCCGATGTGATGACCGAGGATTGGTTCTGTATTAGAATCCATAATAACTGGTCCTGGGATAGAGATAATCAACCCCCGATTGAATACGAGGAAGAGATCGTACAGGAGATAGAGGTAGAGCCACTACCCGCCGAAGTCTGCTGCGAAGGGGAAGCAGAACCAGAGCCACTCGTTCTGCAACCTCTACCGATCACTCTTTGCCCTTGCGAGACGGAGACCACTCAAGAACAAGAGGTGATACTGAATTTCTTGCAATGGTACGAGAACGTGCTAAAGAATCCTCCGGGAGAAGATAGCCCCTACATTCAAACCTTCATAGATAACTTCAAGAAATCCGAATACTTCCAGAAGATGATCGTTAAGGCAGGAATCGTAGATGATCTCTTAACCGATGAAGAAAGAGAGTTGAAGGCAGTAGAAAGTTTGATCAGCTATTACACGAGTCAATTGAAAGAAGGCGGACGCCGAGAAGAGGACATAGATTATATCATGCTAACCCTAAAAGAACAAGAGAATCAGAAACTGCCGACCACGGTAGTCACGACGACGGGAACTTATCTAACCGTAGACCTGCACGAGGATTGAGGCGATGATCACAGTACCTAAGACTCTTTGCAAATGCGACGATGTATTCGAAGCCGTATCTCTAAAGGTCATCGTTCCAGTAGATGACTGCGATACCTCGCAATGCGGGGTGGTTGAACCGACGGAACTCATCCCTATCATCAGCACGCTTTGTCCTTGCGACCCCATTCCTGAGATAGTAGTCAACTTCAATCCCGCTCCTCGAAAAACCAAGATAGTGAAGTCTTGCTTTACAGATTTTATAAGGAATGTCACCAAAACCAAATTCTGTCAGGTGGGTCCGACTTGTCAGGTTTCTTAAAAGATGGAATAAATAGTAGAAATATAAGATTAAAAGGAGATCAAAATGGGAAGGCCAACCGCACGATTAGCGGATATTTGCACTCGGGCATCACTGCTATCCACCGAGACCTAATGTGCAAGGAAGCGAGAATGTCTTTGTCAATAGTCGTCCGCATCATCGATTGGGCGATGCTTGGGCCGTTCATTGCTGTCTTAATAGTTGTCATTCGAGCGTGACTTGCACGGGGAGTTCGACCGTCTTTGTGAATAGCATTCCGGCAGCCAGAGTGGGTGACATGGTTTGCTGCAGCAGCGCGATTATGACAGGATCTTTTAACGTTTTCGAGGGAGGGTAAGAAGTATGAAGGAACTTATAAACTATTCGGATATCAATTTAGATTTCATCCCCCACCCTCTGACTGGAAACACGACTCCCAAGATCAACATAGAATCAATCAGGCAATCTATCAAGGTTCTGTTTCTGTTGAACCCCTTCGACATTCCTTTCAATCAGAGCGCTTTTGTCAATTTGAGGCATTACCTATTCGAGAACATGAGTCATTTAACGGCATCTAATCTTGTTAAAAGGATAGAATGGGCCATAAAAACTTACGAAAAACGAGTCAAGTTCATATCCGCTAAGGTGGTTCCCTATGATTCCGACGATGGTTTCGAGGCAACAGTCACTTACCAGATTAAGGCTCTTAACATAACAGATACCTTCACCCAGCAATTCCAAAGGATTCGTTAAGGAAAAACCATGATAACTACAGCCGAGCTTCCCATCAATTCTCTCGATTATCCCGACATCAGAGAAAACTTAATATCTTTCTTACAATCGCAAACTGATGGTCAAGGCAACCCGATCTATCAAGATTATAACTTTCAGGCAAGCGGTATCTCTACCCTCCTCAATCTCTTGAGCTATAATACTCATTACATAGGTTACTATGTAAAGATGCTGTTAAACGAAAGCTTCATAGATTCGTCGGTTAAGAGGGAGAGTCTTCTCTCTAAAGCCAAATTGACCGGCTATGTACCGAAAGGTAAGACCAGCGCCAGAGCCGACATCTCGCTCACGATCAACATAGACACCGGCAATCCCGAGCAGTATGAGCCATCGAGTAAAAGCATTTTGATTCCCAGAGGCACTTCTTTCTCGGGAGTAAACACCGAACTCGACCAGAGAATCTTTTACACCATCGATGACATCTTCGTGAAGAACATAGACTACTCTTCGGCGCCCGTCGTTACATACTCCTCCGATGTCTTTACCATCTATGAAGGTAAGTTTCAAGAATGGAAATTTAAGATAGATACGTCCTTACTCAATCAACGTTATGTGATTCAAGATAAGAATGTCGACATCGACACGATTCGAATGGTCGTTTTCCCAGACGGGGCTTTAACGGGAGAAGAATACTTTTTAGCTACCAATGTTCTCGATGTCGATTCCAACTCGCAAATCTATTACCTAACCACGCAAGAAGAAGGGTACTTCGAGGTGATCTTCGGCAACGATGTCTTCGGGAAGATGCCCGCCAACAAGAGTATCGTCTATGTCTATTACATGTCGAGCAACGGAGAAAGCGGTAACGGCTGCAAAAGATTCCGCTTTAACAAGCCCTCGCAAGACATCCCGACAGAAAGCAATATAGGTAACTGGGAAGACTTCGTGGTCGTGGCACCGACAGGCACCATCTCCAGTGGTGGTTGCGAAGCGGAAACGGCGGAAAGCCTGCGCTTCACGATCCCACATCATTACAGAAGACAGAATCGAATCGTAACAAGAGATGACTTTAAGACAATCATCATCAGCGACTTCCGAAACATCGATAGCATCAATGTCTGGGGTGGGGAAGATAACATCTATAAGGACTACGGTAAAATCTACTTGAGCATCAAACCCAAGTATGCCGATAAGCTGACGCTAACCGCCAAGAAAGACATTCAGAATAAACTGATCGCCAAATACTGCGTGGTCGGTATGCAACCCATCTTCATCGATCCGGAGTTCGTCAATGTCGAGTTGACCGTGTATGCTAAGGTGGACAACAAGAAGACCACTCTATCCTTCGGTCAGATAGAAAAACTCATCGTCGATACCGTGACCGATTACAATACTGTGACATTGAATGTATTCGATAACTTTTTAAGCGACGTGGATTTGATGACGCGAATCAAAGAAACAGTCCCCGCTATCAAGAGTTGCTACTCCAAGAAGGTGGTCAACAAAGATCAGAGCGTCATCTATCAGGCGGAGATCGAAACGGCCTTGGTCATCGGCAATCCTATTCAAACCGGCATCAAAAGCTCGGCGTTCACCTATGGAGTCGACATCTGCTACTTTGCCGATGACACGGATGGGTTGGTTTACATCTACAAGGCAGCCGATAACACCAAACTGTTAGCCAAGACATTCGGAAGAGTGGACTATACTAAAGGGGTCATCTATTATCAATTCCCTAAATACGGTATCCTTGTCAACAACAATTTCATCACGAACGGTATCATCAACTTTACTGCTATACCGATCAACCCCGACATAGAAACCTACCTTCAAAACATCGTTCGAATTACCAAAATACGAGTGGTTCTAACCAATGCGTAATTTTATCAGCCCCATCATAATCGAGAAGAAACCCGAGTTTATCAGAAGAGAGTATAGAAGTTTTTCTCGATTCATCGATCACTTCTACACCTTCTTGGAGGAACAGGGTAACCCTCTCGAAGTCTTGGAGACTTTCTATGAAAACTGCGAAGCTAACAACGAAGTTTCGGGGTTCATCGATAAGATCCTGGCCGACTGTGGTTTTGATATTCAGAATGTGCTAACCATACCCAAGAAAGAACTGATCATTCACCTCAGAGATTTCTACTTGAGTAGAGGTAGCGAAGCATCGTTCAAATTCTTATTCAAAGTTCTCTACCGGAGTCGATGTCACTATCGACTATCCTAGAAAGTTTCTTCTGATACCTAGTCAAGCCACCTACTCCGGGCGATACTTCGTTTATACCACCACCAATCATTATGGTGAGGCGGACTTCGATGCCATCTTATCTCTGGCCGACTCTTACGAATTGGTGATTAGAGGGGTGTCGTCTAAAGTCGAATGCGCCGTTGAAAACATCAGCATGATTCATAGTCTGAACTTCACTTACCTCAGAATTCAGATCGATAATCCTTATCGCTTCTTCCAGAAGGGAGAAGGTATCGAGATTTATTCGCAATCGAGAGATATGAAGATACTCGAAAACTTCGTGGACAACGTCGGTGTAGAGATCACGCAACCGGGTAAAGGCTATGCCATCGGTGATAAGGTTTTAATATCTAACACCCAAGTGATAGGTAATGCTCGAGTTAAAACTCTGAAAGAAGGGTCGGTGAGCGATCTGGTGATCATCGATGGAGGTACCGGATATGCTGTCGGCGATCAGATACTCACTACTCCACGATCCAAAGGGCACTCATTCTCCGCCGTAGTCACTCAAGTCGATATATCGGATAACTTCTTGTCCGTTCCCAACCACACCGGATTCAATCTCTCTTCGGGCGACTTTACGATTGAGTGCTGGATCTACATGCCACCTTCGATCTCGGATGCCATTTTGTGTTCTAACAAGAATCCGACAGCCAATCAGGGATGGACATTCAAAGTCAATGGAAGCCGCAAGCTGGCATTTCAGATGTTCGGTGCAACCAACTACACTTTCACATCTACCAGAACGATCAGAAGCAATAGCTGGGTTCATGTGGCTGTCACTCGAGCGGCTAATACCGTCAAGCTATTCGTGGATGGAACGAAATCATCCAGCGATACGGTGGCATCGGGTGTGCCGTCCGCGCAGAACCTTAGAATAGGATTAGGAACCAACTCCAAAGATGCCTTTGTCGGATACATGGACGAATTGAGAATCACTAAAGGAGTTGCCAGGTATACCGATTCTTTCTATCTACCTACTACCGATTTCAATAGCAGCGAATCTAACTTCGCCTCGGTTTCTCTTTTGATGCACTTCATGGGTACCCACTTATCGACCGTCTTTACCGATTCGTCGAGCAATCACCATACGATTACCACGAGTGGCTCCATCTATAATTCGACCAAGATAGAACATTTTAACTCATCTACCGGATACTTCAGCGGATTAGGCGCGATCTCTAAAGTCTCTATCTACAACCACGGCTACGGATACGATGAGCTACCGACTATGCTGATCAAATCCGAGTTGGGTCTCGATGCCAATCTTTTCCCAATGAGCGATAGCATCGGTCAGATAGAAAGCATAGAGATTATCGATCCATTCGTCGACTCTTTCATGGAGCCCGAAGTGACCGTACTCTCCAAGAATGGAACAGGTGCGGAATTAACTCCGGTATTCAACTCGGTCTTCAGCGAACGACCATCTTGGAAATCGATGGAGGGCGTTCTCGGCTTAAACGCTACTCTCTTAGATTCCTACTATTACCAGCAATTCTCCTATTACACCTATTCTTCTATCCCAAGAAAGGAATCGGATGCTATACTGGATGAGTGGTGTCATCCTTCCGGATTCGTTAGATTCGCCATTTTAGACATCGCTTTCTCCGACATATTCCGACCGCCCAACGGGGGATTTGATAGCATCTTCTATATCACAATCGTCAAGAACATCTTCGGTTATGACCATGTTTACATGATCAATCCGATCTATAATCTTCACTGGTTTAAGGAAATGAGCGACAAGAATTACACGAACTGGGTAGGTGGCTATGATTGGATTCAGGAAGAATGGACTGCCGATCCTCATTATTACATTAGCCAAACTCTGGATATCTATCCTATCACGAAGTATCGTACGATGGTCGACTATAATCACATGGTTAACCCGCAATCGGGATTGAATTGGTTTAAGGAATGCCAAGATAACTATTCCTATACCGTCGAAGTCTGGGATAACATAACATGCGGTGATCCACCATTAGGAACCACGAATACCGAACTGCTTGCCAGGAAGAGAGTCAACGATGATTCCCTGATTATGGATAAGGCATTAGACTCAGAAATAGATATTCACCCGCCCGTATAAATAACTTAAAGCATAAATTAGGAAGGAAATGATATGGCAGCTAAATTCACCCCAAAAATTCGCAACTTCGTGGCAAGCAGTTTGATCGACAATGTCTCTTTGAAACAGCTTGAAGAGTGGTTACCTCTGACAGGGTATGTTGAAGGCGATGTTGTTTTCTATGAGAACAACAAGTATATCGCCAAGGAGACCGGCACCAGCGGAAGCATTGCTCCAACTCATGTTGTCGGCTCAGCCTCCGACGGCGGCATTACCTGGATATGGGTCGAGTACCTCAGCACGAACCAGATGTTCAAACGAAACCTTTTCGTCGCTATCGGCAAGAAAACGCAATGGGATAACGAGCTCATTCCCGATGACGCCGAAGTTCATGATATCAACGATTTTAGCGTTATCCAGAACATCATTGCACTGAAGAGAGTGACCGGAAACAACTTCAGATTAGCAATCAAGAGATATGATTGGGAAACGGGAACGGTTTATAGCCAGTACGATGATCAAAAGGATCCGCTTGCGATTGATGGACCGGACTCTTACGAGCACCCCTTCTACGTCTTCACCGAAGAGAATAACATCTATAAGTGCATCAACAATAATAACGGTGCCGCAAGCACATCGCTGCCCACCGACATCGGTACGACGATGATTACTCTGGCAGACGGATATGTTTGGAAGTACATGGGCTCGTTGGATGCCGATGCCGTTTTCTTCTTAACCAAAGATTTCGTTCCAGTTAGATACAAAATCGATGACGACGGTTCCGGACAATGGGACGTTCAGACATCTTCAGTGGCAGAAAGTCTCTCCACCTTTAGAGTACTCAAGAAGACCGGCACCTTCCCCGGAGCGATGATCGTAACCATTTCCGGTGGAACCCCTTTGGTGGCGGCTCAAGCCTATGCCACGAAGAACTCTCTCGACAATACCTTAAAACAGATTTTAGTCAATCCGGCGTATATCGGAAGCGGCTATGATCTAACCTCCAAAGTCTATGCGATCGTCCAGAGATCGGGTACTACCGGTACAGGTGGAACCGTTGGAGCGATTACGGTGACCGATGGCGTCATCACCAACATCACAGTAGGTAATGCCGGCTCCAATTATACCGGAGGCGCCACACTTCTTCTGTACGATCCAACCAATGTACCGACCACCGAAGCGGTCGTATCGGTAGAAATCACACCCAGCAACACCTTACAAGAATTCACCATTACCAATGGGGGTGAGGGTTACTCGGAAGATGTGATGGGCTTCGTGGTACCAGGGCTGGCGGGCGCGGTCGGGGAAGCGGTATTCGCTCCTAAAGAAGGGCACGGATTCAATATCGTTACCGAACTCTGCGCCAATACCGCTATAATCAACGCGCGTTTTTCAGAAGAAACGGCATACCTACCCATTGGAGAAGCCAACGCATTTAGACAGGTGGCCCTAATCACCGATGTCGTCGATAAGACGACTGGTAAACCGGCATACAATCAATTCTACCTCGGTCCATCTCATGCCAGCTATGGATCTCTCGTTCTAAATAACATAGATTCCAATAAAGGTTATGTCCTTTATGTCAACAATCTTAAGAAAGTGATTAGAGACAATGGTCAGGAAGAGGATATCAAAATTGCGGTAACATTCTAATAGTTCGGACTTCCGAAAATTAAGGAGACAATTTAATGAGTAAAATGAACTTTGCTCGAACACCATATTATGATGATTTCGAAAGAAGCCGAAATTATATGAAAGTCCTCTTCAGACCAGGAAGACCTGTTCAGACGAGAGAGCTCAATCAAATTCAGAGTATTCTGCAAAATCAAATTGAGAGATTCGCTAATCACATCTTTAAGAATGGGTCGAGAGTAAGCAATGCTCGCGCGAATTATGCGCCTCAATCTTATGCTCGATTAGATGACACCAGCCCATGGAACTCGCTACCCGTAGATATGAGATACTTCTCGGAAGGTACTCTGGTTGTAGGGCAAACCACGGGTATTACCGCCATCGTCGTTTATGCGGCGCCCAAAGAGGGTGATGATCCCAATACCATCTACTTCGTTTACCAGTCCATCGGTATCGACGGGGAAACCTTCAACTTCATACCGGGCGAAACCTTAAGCATCTATGATGACAACGGTATCGCCGTCTACTCGGTAAAGGTTAGATGCCCGGGTTGCGTGGGGTCTAATTTAGAGGATACGATTCCGGTTACAGGCATCGGCAAACTCTTTACAATCGATGAAGGTATCTTCTACTACGAAGGGATGTTCGTCGAGAATCCGCGCCAAATCATTTTGATTTCCAAATACAACGAAACGGCTAATTGCAAGATAGGTTTCGACTTTGTTCAAGAGATCATCACCAGCGATGATGATCAGTCTCTTCTGGATAACGCATTAGGCTATCCGAACTCATCCGCACCCGGTGCCGACAGGTATAAGGTCTCTCTCGTTCTGACGAAGAGATCGCTCACCGCAGAAGATGGCGATAACTTCATTCTTCTGGCCAAGGTGGATAACGGCGCCTATCAGTACCTGAAGGGCGATAGCGAATACGCCGACATCATGGACATGATCGCCAAGAGAACCTATGAGACGAATGGTAACTTCACGGTTATCCCTTTCAAGATTAGGTTCATCGAAGAAAAAGCGGATAACGCTTTGGATGGCTCCGGCTATTCGGTCAATGGTGATCCGGACTATGTGAGAATCGTGGTCACCAACGGTATTTCTTATGTTAAAGGCTACAGATTCCAGAACGATGGCGAGCAGTTTATCAGATCGTATAAAGCTCGCGAAGCGCAAAAGCAAGCGTCGTTCATCAAGAGGTTCGAAGAAAGAACGTCTATTAACCTAATACCTTTGAAGGGTTATTCGTCCTATCCGAATAGAGCCAGTCAGAGTCCGGTGATCGATAGTACCATAATCAACATCTGGGATGGTCCTTTCGACGGTGGTAAGAATCCGACAGGGGCTATTATCGGTACCTTCAGGGTATACGATGTCAACTATGTGAGCGGTATCATTCATTCCGACACCACTCCCGCTGTCTTCAAATACTACATCTTCGATCTTCAGATGGCGGCGGGTAGAACGCTTACGGAAGCCGAATGCTTTACCGACTCGACAGGGACTAATGGGTTCAAGGCTCTGCCCGAAAACGCATCCGTCACTCTTTATAACCCCGGTAAGACAGAACTTCTCTGGAAACTGCAAAGAGAGAACATCAGGTCTCTGAGAAGCATCGCCGACTCCGGTAACCCGAATCCTCCGGGCAGCATCCAGATTTTCCTGAGAAAGAAACTGATTGGATTCCTGAACTCCAGTGGGTCCGTGACATTCAGTTCGGCGACCAACGAGTTCTTCGAAGAGTTCGATCCGTATAGAACCGTAGCCACGATCATCGATACCGATCAGGGATCCGGTATTGCCAGAATGATTAACATCACCGGCAAAACCTCGATCACGACGACCGAGTTTACTCTCAGTCTGGGTACGACCGTGGACATCGGCACCGGAACGCTTCTCGCCACACCCGGTAAGATGGTGTCTATCGTCCATAACGTGATGCGCGTGAATGCCGGTGAGAATGCCAAGCAAGATAACTTCGTTCAGACCGATACGTTCAATCCTAATACCTCGCCTTTTAATGGCTCCAAAACTATCAACTTAGGTATTACGGATGCTATCAAGATAGATTATGTGATAGAAAGAGACATCACCAATGTCAACGATCCGGGAACGGACATTACCGATCAGTTCACGTTAAAAACCAATCACTATGATGCCGTCTACGGTGAAAGCCAGATGATTTTCACCGGAACGATTCCGTCGAATACGAATATGCGTTGGTCGTATCGTGTTGTCTATCTGGAGCATAATGTATCGTCGCATTTGGGTTATTACACGATTGACTCTTATCGCAACCTCATATCCGGTGGGATAATGACTTACGAGGACAATCCGGTTTATGTGGCGTCCAATAAGACCGAGTATCCCGTCTTCGGCTCGTTCGATTTCCGTCCTAACATGATAGGCTCGGTCATCGCAGGAGAAACGGTTCCGGTTATAGGTTCTACCGCGGTGTTCGACATCGAGTACTACCTGGGAAGAACCGACTTGCTCTGCGTCAATAAAGCCGGATTCCTGTATGTGAAGAGAGGCGTACCGGCGGACAAGCCGATACCACCTAAGGTCGATGATGATGCGATGGCTCTCTATGAGATTTACATGAAGCCATACACCTACTCAACCAACGATATCTCGGTTAAGTACATCGAGAACAAACGCTATACGATGCGCGACATCGGTAAGATCGAAGAGCGCGTGAAGATCATCGAATACTACACGGCGCTCAATCTATTAGAGAAGTCCGCAGCCGACATGGCTATCAAGGACTCCAACGGATTGGATCGATTTAAGAACGGTTTCGTGGCAGATAACTTCCAAGACTATCAAGCAGCCGATTTGCTCTCTACCGATTTTAGAGCATCGATGGATAGAAAGAGAAGAGAACTTCGCCCATCGTTCACGGCCAGAAATAAGAACCTGGCTCCCGATAAAGTCAGCAGCAAGTGCCGTTTTATCGGCACCATGGCGATCATCGATTTTGATCCGGTGTTAGTCGACGAGCAGCCTTATGCGACCAAGCATATCAGTATCAACCCTTATTTCCAATTCAAGAAGACTGGAAAGATGGTGCTGTTACCTAACATGGATGTCTGGTCGGATGTCACTCGTTTACCCGAATTGACGGTTAATGTCGATACCGGTGCAGAGGAACTCAAGAAGTTGGCAGAAGCCGGCGGCTTGCTCGGAAAGCATTGGGGCGCATGGGCCGACCTTAATAAGACGGTGCAAGTCGTGGATAACGATCTGCAAGGAGCAGGCGGTAACGCTGGTGGTGGCAAAACGACTACCACAACGACTACCCAGCAAAGAACAGGTACCGACATCTCTATGGGCAGTCGAACCACTGCTTACGATATGGGTGACAGAGTAACCGATGTTTCTATCAATCCATGGATGCGTGAGACCGACATCACATTCCTGGCTACTCAAATGAAAGCCAACTCCAAGGTGTATGCTTTCTTCGATGGGAAACCAGTCAGCGAGTGGACTCGAACACTAAAAGGCGCTCCTAATGGAGAGTTGGTCACCGATGCTGCCGGACAGATTGGTGGTATCTTTGCTTGCCCGGCGGGTATCTTCCATACCGGTGACAGGAAATTCAAGCTCTCTTCCGATAAGGATCAAACGGGCGATCCGGATTTAGAATTCACCGTGGCAGAAGCTGTCTTCTTTAGTGGTGGATTGAACGTCTCGAAGCAGCATACCACCATGAATGTAACCACACCGACCGTCGATGTTCAACAGATAGCTGAACAGAGAAAGGTTGTCGAGGTCGTCGTCGTACCTGGTGCGCCACCGCCTCCTCCGCCAGTCAACTGCGATGACGGTCGTGTCGATACCGGTGAACTATGCGGTGGATGCCATAAAGGCGAGAAGTGCATGGTGCCCGATGGCAATGGCGGTTGCTGGCAACGTTGCACTTGCTGCAACTGGTG
>Ga0316625_100000022_pt1 | contig 23099 bp, 20 predicted proteins | sample OWC_Aug_T1_C1_D1_FD_207655 | JGI IMG/M metagenome (GOLD analysis project Ga0316625, IMG submission 207655) | Wetland soil microbial communities from Old Woman Creek delta, Ohio, United States - OWC_Aug_T1_C1_D1_A | ecosystem: Environmental > Terrestrial > Soil > Wetlands | place: USA: Ohio... | reverse complement strand
AGTAAAAGATAATTCATATCGAATGCCGGATGGAGAATATGGCCGCGTAATTGAAACTGTCACATTTAATCGGCGAACAAAACTAACATACAAATTTGAAAAAATTTATATCTTTATTGCTCAAATTCGAAAAATTCAAGTTGGGGATAAGATTGCTGGAAGACATGGAAACAAAGGAATTATCTCTCGAATTTTACCAAGACAAGATATGCCATTTTTACCTGATGGAACTCCAATTGATATTATTTTAAATCCTTTAGGTGTTCCTTCACGCATGAACGTAGGGCAATTATATGAATGTTTGTTAGGCTTAGCCGGTGATAAGTTAAATTCGCGTTTTAAAATATTACCATTTGATGAAATGTATGGTTTAGAGATTTCAAGAATTTTAATTAATAAAAAATTAAGACAAGCTTCTATTGCGAAAAATGAAAGTTGGTTATTTAATCCGTATGCTCCTGGCAAAATGATTCTGATTGATGGGCGCACGGGAGTTGAATTTGAAAATCCGGTTACTGTAGGTAATGCTTATATGTTAAAATTAATTCATCTTGTAGATGATAAAATGCATGCTCGTGCCACTGGACCATATTCTTTAATTACTCAGCAACCTTTAAGAGGAAAAGCACAACATGGTGGACAAAGATTCGGGGAAATGGAAGTTTGGGCTCTGGAAGGATTTGGTGCTGCTTTTACTTTAAAAGAACTGTTAACAATTAAATCCGATGATATGCAAGGTCGAAATGAAACATTAAACGCAATTGTAAAAGGTCAACAAATTCCAAAATTTGGAATTCCTGAATCGTTTAAAGTTTTATTACATGAATTACGTTCAATTGGATTAGATATGAGTACATATAAAATTGAAAGATTTAATTCAGATAAAAAATACGAAGTTGAGGTTAATTTAATTGAAAAATATAACCCTTTAGCCAAAACGTTTTCGCCTACGTCAAATATAAACGATATTTCATTTTAATACTAATGGTAGAATCTACAAAAGAATTTGATTATATAAAGATTAAATTAGCCTCACCATTTAGAATTCTGCAATGGGCAAATAGACGATTACCAAATGGTCAATTTGTAGGAGAAGTTCAAAAATCAGAAACGATAAATTATAGAACTTTTAAACCAGAAATGGATGGCTTATTTTGTGAACGAATTTTTGGACCAAGTAAAAGTTTAGAATGTGCCTGTGGAAAGTATAAACGTGTTCGTTATGAAGGATTAATATGTGAAAGATGTGGTGTTGAATTAACTGAATCAAGAGTTAGACGGCATAGAATGGGGTATATTAATTTAATTTACCCTGTTACACATGTTTGGTACATTAATAGTCGACCAAATTTTATGGCTTTACTTTTAGAGGTTGAAGAATCTGAAAAAAAACTAGATACAACATATACTGCTCATTCTGAAAAATGTAAAAAATGTCAAGGACTAAAACTTACAACTTCAACTATTGTTGAATTATGGGACGAAAGAATTAAACGGATTAAATTAGCTTCATTAGCTTATTTTATTGCCGAAGATGAAATTTCATTTTATGGATTACATTGGGATCTACAACAATATCGAAGAAGTCGAGAATTAGGATATAGTGGCTATCCATTGAAACCTTATCCAAAACTTCAAAATCGTCGCTATAATACACCAAAATATTTGTTACGAGCAACTCCAAATTTTCTTATTGGTGCACCTTTAATTAAAAGAGAATTAGAAAAGCTAAATTTGAAATCAGAGATTTTTAGAATGCGCTGTTTTATTTTAGTTTGCACCAAAGTTTTAAATAAAGAAGAACCTATTTATGATGAATCAAAATGGTTTAGAAAATGGGAACAGCATAGAATCTATAAAATTCGTGAACAAGCTATAAAAAGAATTCGAATTCTAGAAAATTTAGTTGGTACAGGTTCCAATCCATCTTGGATGATTTTAACTATTTTACCAGTTATACCACCAGCATTAAGACCAATGATTCAATTAGAAGGAGGTCGATTTGCAACTTCTGATTTAAACGAATTATATAGACGAATTATTACTCGTAATAATCGTTTATTAAGATTATTAGAAATTGATGCTCCTCAATTAATTATTCGAAATGAAAAACGCTTGCTGCAAGAAGCGGTTGACACATTAATCGATAATGGAAAACGGGGTAAAATTGCTTTAAGTGCTAATAATAGACCATTAAAATCATTATCAGATATTATTAAAGGTAAACATGGTCGTTTTCGTCAAAACTTATTAGGAAAAAGGGTCGATTATTCAGGTCGTTCTGTAATTGTAGTTGGACCAAGTTTAAAATTAAATCAATGTGGTTTACCATATGAAATGGCCATTGAATTATTTCAACCATTTATTATTAGAGAATTAATTAATCAAGGTTTAGCAAGTAATATGAAAATTGCTAAAAATTTAATTCAAAAAAATGAAGCAATTATTGATCCTGTTCTTGAAAAAGTTTTAAGAAATCATCCCATTTTTTTAAATCGTGCTCCAACCTTACATCGATTAGGAATTCAAGCTTTTGAACCAATATTAGTTCAAGGTCGTGCTATAAAATTACATCCTTTAGTTTGTTCTGCATTTAATGCTGATTTTGATGGAGATCAAATGGCTGTACATATTCCATTATCAGCCGAAGCTCAAGCAGAATGCTATATGTTAATGTTGGCCCCATATAATTTTTTATCCCCAGCCAATGGGGAACCTATTATTATGCCAAGTCAAGACATGGTACTAGGATGTTACTATTTAACTGTTAATAATATTAAAAATTTATTGGGTTCTAGCCATTATTTTGCAGATTTAAATGATGTTATTCTAGCTTATAACCAAAATCAACTAGAAATTCATAGTGTAATTTGGATTCGAATAGAAGAAGTAAATTCAGAAATTTCAAATTTAATTAAAGTAGTTCCTTTAAACGATGGGACTATAATTGAGTATTATGAAAATTTACAAATTAGAAAAACAAAAACTGGTGAGATAATAGTTCAATATCTAAAAACAACAACAGGTCGTGCTATTTTAAATTATATAATTCAAAAAACCTTAAATTTTTTATAAATATAGAAAAGGTCGAGACTAAAAAATTTTATGAAAAATTATCTTTATCAAAATAACTTAATTGGGAAAAAACAATTACGTCAATTATTAGCATGGAGTTTTACCAATTATGATTCAATGCAAGCTTGTGCTTTAGCAGATGAATTGAAATATTTAGGATTTAAATATGCAAGCCAAGCTGGTATTTCAATTAGTATTGAAGATTTGAAAATTCCTTTTATTAAAAATGTAATGCTTGAAAAAGCAAATCAAGAAATTATTAATGCTGAAAAAATTTATTTAAAAGGAAAAATTACGGATGTTGAACGATTTCAAAAAATTATTGATACTTGGAGTTTAACGAGTGAATCGTTAAAAGAACAAGTAATTCATTATTTTAAAAATTATGATCCGTTAAATTCTGTTTATATTATGGCTTTCTCTGGGGCCCGTGGAAATTTATCACAAGTTCGACAATTAGTTGGTATGCGTGGTTTAATGTCGGATCCAAGTGGTGAAATCATGAAATTACCAATTAAAAAAAATTTCCGCGAAGGTTTAACAATTACTGATTATTTAATGTCAGGTTATGGTGCTCGAAAAGGAATTGTTGATACTGCTTTAAAAACAGCAAACTCAGGTTATTTAACACGTCGATTAATTGATGTTGGGCAAGATATTTTAATTCGTGAAAAAGATTGTTTAACGCAACATTCATTTTTATTTTCAATTAATAAAGATTCAAAAAATAATAATCTTATTTATGAAAAAATTTTAGGACGTGTTCTTAGTAAGCCAATTATTGATTCACATACCAATCGATTAATTGCACCAGCAAATAGTCAAATTACTCCTGAATTAATTGAACAGTGTAAAAAAAATAAAATTCAAGAATTTTATATTCGATCACCTTTAACTTGTAACTTATATCGGGCGATATGTCAAAATTGTTATGGTTGGGATTTAGCCAATGAGAATTTAGTTGATATTGGTGAAGCAATTGGAATTTTAGCGGGTCAATCCATTGGAGAACCAGGTACTCAGTTAACAATGCGAACTTTTCATACTGGAGGAATTTTTACATCTGAAGCTCGCCAACAAATTATTAGTCCAGTAAATGGTATTGTAAGGTTTTATAAAATTCTAAAAACTGTTTTACTTCGAACAAATCGCGGAGAAGATGTATTAATTACAAAAAATTCTGGCTCAATTATTTTAATTCCTGAAGATAAAACTAAATCATTAATTCAAATTGAAGTTTTACGAAACACTATTTTATTTCCAAAAAATAATCAATATGTTTTAAAAGATACTGTTCTTGGTGAATTAGTAAATACCAATAAACAAATTAAATCAGAAATTAAACCCATTTTAAGTAACAGTTGTGGCGAAATTTTTATGCCACGCTTGAAAAAAAAAGTAAATTTATTAAACAATAATAAACTTATTTGGATTTTATCGGGTCAACTTTACAATAGTCCGCTAAATTCTTTTATTAATTTTTATTCCGATTATAAATTAGACTCATATAGTTATATTTTCCGAACAAAAATAATAAATCATTACAGTGGAACTATTGATTTTATAAACAATAAAAAAAATTTGTATCAACGAATAATTCGGATTAAAAATAAAAAATATTCATTAAATAATTCGAATTTTTATCAATTATCAAAATCTATTAAACATAAAAATTATTTATTACATCTTAATAATTTAAAGTTTATTTTAAATCTTCACGTTCAAAACTCAAAATTTTATATCCAGCAAACACGTAGAAATCAAATTGGATATTTAATAAGTAATGTATTTAAAACATTAACAGGTGGAACGTTATTTTATGATTCGAGAAGTATTCTTAAATGCAATAATATCAATCAAACAATTTCTTATGTAAATCGCTCAGATTTAAATCATAAGCATAAATCATTAAATTTATTTAAAACAATTGTTTGGTTAGGAGAAGAAATTCATAAAGTTAATTGTGAACCGAACCTATTATTAGTTGAACATGGTGATTTTATTTCAGAGGGATTTGAATTAATTCCAGGACTTTTTTCAAAAACTTCTGGAATTATTAATATTCGACAAAAAAATAATCTTGTTCAAACGATAACAGTAAAATCTGGTTTAGTTTATGAAGGAAAAAAATTTAAAGATACATCCAAAAAACTATATTATCCAGGAGAAGTTATTTTATCGAATATCCCTGTTAGAAATTTAGTATTTTGTGAACATATTACCAATAAACAATCTGATCAATTATTAGTTAGACCAGTAACTATTTTTGAATTTCCTAATTTAATGTTAAAGGAGATCAATTTTCAAAATAAATTGAATCAAGATTCAAAATTAAATTTAATTGCAAATAGTATTTATTCTTACAAATCAAATCAAACCATTAAAGGAACAAAAAATTTAAATCTTGTTTCTAATGTATTAACTTTTAAATTTCAAAAATGGTTAAATAAAACTACAAATATTGAATTATTTAGAAAGACATCTTTAAACCAAATTGATTTGCTGTTTAGAGAAAAAGTGTCTTTAAATAATTTTCTTTTACCAAGTTTAAAATATAAAAATATCGAATCATGTTTTTTAATTCAACCCAACCAATTTATTGATCGTTATACTACATTAGGTTATTTAGAAGCAGTAACTTTAAATTCTTTAGAAATTGTTAAATTTAAAATTAAAAATAAAGAAAGTAAACAGATTCTTTTAATTTCCAATGAAGATTGTTTAACTTTAAAAAAATCTCAATTTGCTAATCATAAAGTTAATGATTTTATTACTAATAGTTCTAGTGTTCAGGAAACAGGAAAAATAATTATTGAAAATGCAAACTTTTTAACTCTGCAAAAAGGTCGACCTTATTTTTTCCCAAATTGTAAAAACGAAAATTTTGGTAATAAAACAAGTCTTCAATATAAAGTATTGTCTTCAAATCGAATTCAGTCAACCATTAGAACGGAACGGGAAATTTCTCTAAATTATTATAATTTAATGAAACTTTCTGTAAATAGAATTTTAAATTTACAAAGTTTAAGTAATGATCGAGTTACTATTAAAACCGAATTTTCAAAATTAATTCTAAAACGAAATGGGAAATTATATAGTTTACTAATTCCTCAGTTTTTTAAAAAATTTTCAATTAATCATCAATTCAACGAATTAAAGTCTAAACAGTTAGTTCAACCAATAAATTTTAATCATTCAATAACGGGAAAATTAGAACGTACTCTATTATTACAAAGTTCCGAAATTGTTAAAAATCGTTATAAAAATGATATAAACAATAATTATCAATTAACCTTAGTAAAATTCATTGAACAGCCATTTTCAAAAGCAACAAAAGCTGTAGGATTATATGCTATTACGGAAGATTATTTTGAACAAGATGTTAATAGTGTTTTTTGTAAAAATAGCGAATTCATTGAAAATGGAGAAGTAATTGGTTTATTAAATCTTGAAAAAGAAATTACTGGTGATATTGTACAGGGTTTACCGAGAATTGAAGAAATTTTAGAAGCAAGAAAAAAAAATTTAACTCTTAAACGAATTCCAACTAGCCAAAAAAAAGGTTTATTAATTCAAAAAAATAGCTTAGATCCAAATTTTGAATTTAGAAAATTAGGAACAGCAGTTAAAGAAAATGATAAAATTAATCCTCATAAGTTATTAAAAGTTTATTTCAATTATTATGGCTTAATAAAATTCTTTATTTGTGATAAAAAGCAAGAAATAAAATATAATCGATTAATTCAAAATTATGAAGGAAGTTATAAAAGTTTTAAAAAGGTTCAATCCTTTATTTTAAACTCTGTTCAAGCAGTTTATCAATCACAAGGTGTCTCAATTAATGATAAACATTTAGAGGTGATTATTAAACAGATGACAACAAAAGTTTTAATCACTTATGAAGGAAATACTCCGCTTTTAAGAAAAGAAGTTATTGATTTATATCATATTCAATATATAAATCAAATTATTCAAGCTCAAGGTAAACAGTCAGCGTGTTATATTCCATTGTTATTAGGTATTACAAAAGCAGCTTTAAATAATCCAAGTTTTATTTCAGCAGCCAGTTTTCAAGAAACAACTCGCGTTTTAACAAAAGCTGCTATTGAAGGACGAATTGATTGGTTAAGAGGTTTAAAAGAAAATATTATTATTGGTCATTTAATTCCAGCTGGAACTGGATCACAAAATTATAGAAATTGTTTTCAACAACGATCACTTATTCATTCAAATTTTAAATCAAAATTTGATCGTGATATCAAGATCTTTTAAAAATCTAGACAAGTTTAATAATGTTTGCTAGGATTTAAGATAGAAATTGATATATTTAATTAAGTAATTTAAAATTTTATGTCTGATATAAGTTTATCACAATTATTAGAAGCTGGAGTTCATTTTGGTCATAAGGCATACCGCTGGAATCCCAAAATGTTTCCTTATATTTATAGTGAAGTAAATAATATTCATATTTTAGATTTAGTTCAATCAGCAACTTTATTAAAAGAAGCGAATAATTATTTAAAATCAGCAGCGCAAGAAGGTAAATCATTCTTATTTATTGGGACAAAACGTCAAGCAAGTACTTTAATTGCACAAGAAGCAAAACGATGTGATTCTTTTTATGTTAATCATCGTTGGTTAGGGGGAATGCTAACAAATTGGACAACTTTAAAAGAGCGAATTAATCATTTAAAAGATTTAGAACAGCAAGAAGCTGATAATACTTTTGATTTATTAACAAAAAAAGAAGCAGCATTACGTCGAAAAGAATTAAAAAAATTACGTCGTCATTTAGATGGAATAAAAGCAATGGAAACATTACCAGATGTTGCTATTATTATTGATCAAAAACGTGAAATGACTGCTGTTCGCGAATGTAGAAAATTAGGAATTCCAGTTGTTTCTATTTTAGATACAAATTGTGATCCTGATTTAGTTGATGTTCCAATTCCAGGAAATGATGATGCAGTTAGATCAATTAAATTAATTTTAAAATCATTAACTGACAGTATTATTGCTGGAAAAGCATAATAAAATTAAAAAATGATAAGTTTATTTTTAGAAATAAACTTATCATTTTTGTTGTTTTTTCATTTAATTTTTTACTGAAATATTAAAATTAAAATATAAAAAAATTAGTAAAAAGTATTAATTGTTTTTAAAAACAATTAATACTTTTTAATGTTACATTATTTAAAAGTTTTTAAATAATTAGTAACGACCGCCTTCTGGATTAGCTTGAACACTATAGCTTTTAATAGTGTAAGCAATACGACGACCTTCAGCTTCTTGACGTTCTAAGTAGAAGCCTGGTTCGTTTGCCGGACGGTTTACGATGAATGACATAACACAACTTTCAGTACCGTATGCTGCGTTGAACGCGTTTACACGGATGTAGCCAGCTGCACATGTTTTACGAGCTTCTCTTAATTCGAACATTACAGATGCAGGATCTTTAACATCGAATAAAGGTAAACCCCATAATTCCCAGTAGCTGTTACGAGGATGTGGATCATCTGTCCATTCAACGTTCATTGCCCAACCTTTGCTGATGCAGTAAGCAATTTGTTTTTCAATTTGTTGATCAGTTAAATCTGGTAAGAACGAGAAGCAACCTTGTGTAAGTCTCACTATTCAAATACTCCTTTAATTTTTTAAAAGTAACTTATCTTATTATCTGTTTGCTGTTGGTGTTGTAGCAAAGTCAGCTGTATCTGTAGATGTATAGTTGAAGCTAATATCTTTCCATAAATCTAAAGCTGTTTGTAAAGGACCACATGTTTTTGCAGCATTGCGTAAAATTTGTGGACCAACTTGGTTGTTGAAGTAGTCAACACCTTCGTTACGAGCTAATACCATTGCTTCTAAAGCAACACGGTTAGCTGTAGCACCAGCTTGAATACCATCAGGGTGACCAATTGTACCACCACCAAATTGTAATACTACGTCATCACCTAAATAGTGAATTAATTGGTGCATTTGACCACAGTGGATACCACCAGATGCAACCGGCATACACTTACGTAAACTAGCCCATGTCATTTCGAAGAAAAGACCGTATGGTAAGTTAACATTTAAGTGTGTTAATAATAAAGTATCGTAGAAACCTTTAATCATTAAAGGATCACCTTCTAATTTACCTACAACTGTACCAGCGTGGATATGATCTACACCAGACATACGCATCCATTTACAAATTACACGGAAGTTAATACCATGATTTTTTTGACGAGCGTATGTAGAGTTACCTGCACGGTGTAAGTGTAAAAGCATGTCGTTTTCACGAGCCCAGATTGCTGCACTTTGAATTGCTGTGTAACCCATTACTAAGTCGATCATTACGATTACAGAACCTACTGCTTTAGCGTATTCAGCACGTTTGTAAACTTCTTCCATTGTACCTGCAGTGATGTTTAAGTATGAACCTTTAACTTCACCTGTAGCTGAAGACGCACGGTTAATACCTTCCATACAGTTTAAGAAACGTTCTCTCCAACGCATGAATGGTTGAGAGTTAATGTTTTCGTCATCTTTTAAGAAGTCTAAACCACCTTTTAAACCTTCATATACTACACGACCATAGTTTTTACCAGATAAACCTAATTTTGGTTTTACTGTTGCACCTAATAATGGTGTACCATATTTGTTTAAACGTTCACGTTCTACAACAACACCTGTAGCTGGACCTTGGAATGTTTTTAAGTATGAGTGAGGAATACGCATATCTTCTAAACGTAAAGCAGATACTGCTTTGAAACCAAATACGTTACCAATGATAGATGCTGTTAAGTTAGCTAAAGAACCTTCTTCAAATAAATCACATTCATAAGCAATGAAAGCAAAGAATTGATCTGTAGTATTTGGAACTGGATCTACACGGTAAGCTTTAGCACGGTAACGATCACAAGCTGTTAATAAGTCAGTCCATACAACTGTCCATGTAGCTGTTGAAGATTCACCCGCTACAGCTGCTGCAGCTTCTACTGGATCCACACCTGGTTGTGGTGTAATACGGAATAATGCAAGAACATCAGTAGTTTTTACTGCGTATGAAGCATCCCAGTAACCCATTTTAGCATAAGGGATTACACCAGATTCGTAACGGTCACTTTTAATTCGAGTCCGTTCTGATACAGATTGAGACATTGATTTCTCCTTAGAATAAAAAGGCAATATATAATAGATATTTAACTAATTTTTTAAAATTAGTTCTATCGGTTGATTTAATATTAACAACCTTGATTTTTATTATAACATGGCTCATAGAAATTCTAAAAAGTTATATTGTTTAAATATAGTATAACTTTTTAGAATATTAAAATTTTTGTTAGATTCTTGATCATAGAAGAAAAAGTTCGGTATAATAATAAGTAAATCTAAATAATAGAGTAAACTTTTCTACATTTCATCAATATACAATTTATATTAAATATTAATAAATTTTATGGTTAATCAATCAAATAAAGTATTAAATAAAGATATAACCAAACTAGTTAATCAAAATTATCAATACGGTTTTTCAACTAATATTGAAAAAGATATTATTGAAAAAGGATTAAATGAAAACACTATTCGATTAATTTCAAAAAAAAAGAAAGAAACAAAATTTTTATTAGAGTTTAGATTAAAAGCTTATAAAAAATGGAAGCAAATGTCTGAACCAGAATGGGCTTATTTAAAGTTTCCACAAATTGATTATCAAGATATTATTTATTATTCAGCACCAAAAGTCCAAAAAAAACTAAAAGATTTAAATCAAGTTGATCCCGAATTACTTCGTACTTTTGAAAAATTAGGAATTTCTTTAACAGAGCAAAAAAGATTAGCAAATGTTGCCATTGATGCTGTTTTTGATAGTGTTTCAATCGCCACAACATTTAAAGAAGAATTAAGTAAGCATGGCGTTATTTTTTCTTCAATTTCTGAAGCTATTAATGAATATCCAGATTTGATTGAAAAATATTTAGGTTCCGTTGTTCCGATTAGTGACAATTATTTTTCAGCATTAAATTCAGCTGTTTTTACTGATGGTTCGTTTTGTTATATTCCAAAAGATACAATTTGTCCATTAGATTTATCGACTTATTTTCGAATTAATGATCAAAAATCAGGTCAATTTGAACGAACATTAATTATTGCTGAAAAAAACAGTAAAGTTAATTATTTAGAAGGGTGTACTGCACCACAATACGATACAAATCAACTTCATGCCGCAGTTGTCGAATTAATAGCGTTAGAAAATGCAAGTATTAAATATTCAACGGTTCAAAATTGGTATTCTGGTAATGAATTTGGAAAAGGCGGTGTATATAATTTTGTTACAAAACGTGGTTTATGTGCAGGATTAAACTCTCGCATCTCATGGACACAAGTTGAAACAGGGTCATCTATTACTTGGAAATATCCAAGTTGTTTATTAGTCGGTGATAATTCACAAGGTGAATTTTATTCAATTGCTTTGACAAACAACTATCAACAGGCTGATACTGGAACAAAAATGATTCACATAGGAAAAAATACTCGAAGTCGAATTATTTCAAAAGGAATTTCTGCAGGTAAATCAAAAAATAGTTATCGTGGTTTAGTCAATGTGACAAATAAAGCTCTAGGTGCAAGAAATTATTCTCAATGTGATTCATTATTAATTGGGAGTGCATCAAATGCTAATACGTTTCCATTTATTTCCGTTCAAAATTCAACTACTAAAATTGAACATGAAGCTTCAACTTCAAAAATAGGTGAAGAACAAATCTTTTATTTTTTACAACGTGGTATTAATGTTGAGAAAGCAGTTGAATTAATGATTAGTGGATTCTGTCGTGAAATTTTTACAAAATTACCTTTAGAATTTGCAGCTGAAGCAGATAAATTATTAACATTAAAATTAGAAGGAAGTGTAGGGTAATGATTTTAAATTCTCCTCTTTTAGAAATTAAAAATTTACAAGTTTCGATTAATGATAACAAAATTTTAAAAGATTTAAACTTAACAGTAAATAAAGGTGAAATTCATGCAATTATGGGTCCGAATGGATCTGGTAAAAGTACATTTTCAAAAGTTCTAGCAGGTCATCCAGCTTATTCAGTTTTAAATGGTGATATTATTTTTAAAGGTACCAGTATTTTAGACCTAGAACCAGAAGAACGTTCACATTTAGGTATATTTTTAGCTTTTCAATATCCCATTGAAATTCCTGGTGTAAGCAATGAAGATTTTTTACGTCTTGCCTATAATTCAAAACAGAAATTTTATAATAAACCCGAAGTAGACCCTCTTGAATTTTTAGGAATTATTAATGAAAAATTAAAACTTGTAAATATGTCTTCCTTATTTTTAAGTCGAAATGTAAATGAAGGATTTTCAGGTGGTGAAAAAAAACGAAACGAAATTTTACAAATGATTTTATTGGATTCCGAATTATCTATATTAGATGAAACAGATTCAGGTTTAGATATTGATGCTTTAAAAATTATTTCCAATGGAATTAATCAGTTTATGAATCCGGATAAAGCCATTATTTTAATTACTCATTATCAAAGACTATTAGATTATATTAGTCCAACTTATGTTCATGTAATGCAAAATGGGAAAATTATAAAAACTGGTTCAGCTGAGTTAGCTAAAGAGCTAGAAAATAAAGGTTATGAATGGTTACAAAGATAATTTCAAATAAAACTAGAGTTTGTTTATAAAAACAAACCGAAAATAAAATTAAACTGTTTATAATCTAATGTGTTCCTGTATATTTTTTAATATTGGGTAATTTACTAAATTAGTTAAATTTTATGTACCCAGAAATTTTTTATTCAAATACGTTTACATTATTAGCGGAGGCGGAAGTTGGAAAACATTTTTATTGGAATCTTGCTGGTTTTCTAGTACATGGGCAAGTTTTACTTGTTATCTGGTTTGTCTTACTAATTTTATTAGTATTTTCAATTCTAGGTACATCGAATGCAGATCGTATTCCCCATGGTTGGCAAAACTTTATGGAAGCCGCTGTTGATTTTGTAACTGATATTGCACGAAATCAATTAGGTGAAAGTTTTTATAAAGAATGGATACCATTTATTGGAACTTTATTCTTCTTTATTTTTGGATGTAACTGGGCAGGTGCGGTTATTCCGTGGAAGTTAATTGAATTACCTGAAGGAGAACTTGCAGCTCCGACTAATGATATTAACACAACGGTTGCACTAGCTTTATTAACATCATTTGCTTATTTCTATGCAGGTTTTAGTAAAAAAGGTTTAGGATATTTTAAAAGATATGTTAATCCAATTCCACTTCTTTTACCGATTAATATTTTAGAAGATTTTACAAAACCTTTATCATTAAGTTTCCGATTATTTGGAAACGTTTTAGCTGATGAATTAACGGTTTCAGTACTAACATCATTAGTTCCATTAGTAGTTCCATTACCAATTATGCTACTAGGAATTTTTGCTGGTTCAGTACAAGCACTAATTTTCTCAACACTAGCTGCTGCTTATATTGCAGAAGCTCTTGAATAAGTTTTATCGAAATTATTCAATTAGATTTTTTTAAAATTATATATATATTTAAAGTTTAAAATTATTATGGATTCTATCATTTCTGCTGCTTCTGTTATTGCTGCTGGTTTAGCAATTGGTTTAGCTGCGATCGGCCCTGGTATTGGACAAGGTAATGCTGCTGGTCAAGCTGTTGAAGGTATTGCACGTCAACCTGAAGCAGAAAACAAAATTCGTGGTACTTTATTATTAAGTTTAGCTTTCATGGAAGCGTTAACTATTTATGGTCTAGTTGTTGCATTAGCATTATTATTCGCTAACCCATTCAATAGCTAATAATCTTGTTAAGTACTAAAAAATTAGAAGTATAAGTTTAATTAATGCGAATACTTCTAATTTTATTTTCTTTGACTAAAATTATTTTTTAAATAATGTTTTATAGAAATTTTAAGCATAAAACATCATTTTAGTCATTATTAGTTTTATTAAAATTAGATTTTTTTAAAACTACTAGAAAGATTTTTTAATCTTTTATTAAACAATTTTAATTCTATAGTAGAACATATAGTTTTATATGATTAATATTTCAATACTAATTTCAAGTTCAGAAGTTAGTGGACCTGGTGGTCTATTTGATATTAATGCTACTTTACCATTAGTTGCAATTCAATTTATTTTATTAGTAATTATATTAAATATTATTTTATATAATCCATTATTAACTGTCATTGAAGAGCGAAAAGAATATATTTTAACTAATCTTGGTAAAGCGTCAGAAATATTAGCAGAAGCCAATAAACTAACTGCCCAGTATGAACAAGAATTAGCTAGCGTCCGTAAAGAAGCTCAATTAGAAATTACAAACTCACAAAAAATTCATAAAGAAATATTAGAGATTGAATTAAACATTTCTCAAAAATATATTGATAATTTATTAGATACTATTCAAAAAGATCTTCTTGCTAAAAAAAATATTGCACTTAATAGTTTAGATGAAATCGTTCAATCTTTATGTGCTGATATTGAAGCTCGATTATCAATTTAAATTTTTTGTTAAGCGTAATTTTCCTTTTTATAAATGAACAGTTTAGATACAAACTCGAAAACATGGAAAATTTTAATCAAATTTTTACATTACTTGCCGAACATGAAGGTATTGGTCTAAATTTAGATATTCTGGAAACAGGCTTACTAAATATTCTGGCGTTACTTGCAATTCTAATTTCTACCGGTCGTGATTTTTTAGGATCATTATTAGAAGAGCGAAAAGCAACAATTGTAAAAAGTGTTCAAGATGCAGAAGATCGTTTAAACGAAGCAAAGAAACGTTTAAGTGAAGCAGAAAAGCAATTAAGTCAAGCAAATCTTGTTATCAGTGAAATTAAAAATGAAACTATAGCAACAAAAAAATTATTGCTTCAATCTGATGCATATCAAGCGAAAAAAGATTTAAAAATTCGTTTTGAACGTGCACTAGCAACTTTTAGATCAAAAGAACGACAAATATTTATAGAAATTAAGCAACAGATTATATCACTGGTACTAAAACGAACAGTGATTCGTGCTAAAGAACTATTTGGACCAAAAGAACGTGCAACTGCATTAATTAATGATACTATTAATAAATTAGAAGGAGATTTATTATGAGTGGGAATCCATTAGCGTCAAAAATTGCAGCTCCATATGCACGTGCATTGTTTGATTTTTCAGTAGAAAAAAACATAATGCATCAAATTACAGCGGATTTTCAAAATTTAGAAATTTTTTTAGATGAGTCTACAGAATTAACTGAATATTTAAACAATCCGATTGTTAGCCAAGATGCGAAACGTGAAATTTTATCTAAAACGTTACAATCACAAGTAAATACTGAAACTTTTAAATTTTTAATGGTTTTAGTAGATCGTGAAAGGATTAATTTATTAAAATCAGTTATTACTAATTACTTAGAATTAGTATATCAAACAGCTTCAATTAAAACGATTGAAGTAATAACAGCTTTTCCTTTTACTAACTTGCAAAAAAATACGTTAGTTCAAAAATTAAAAGAATTAACAAATGCAAGAGAAATTAGATTAGTAATTACCGTAGATCCTAACTTAATTGGTGGATTTTTAATTAAAACTGAATCAAAAATTATTGATTTTACAATCAAAAATCAATTGCAAAAACTAGCAAAACATTTAGATGCTGTTTTAGAAATTTAATTACAAATAAATCTTTTATTAACTTTTTATTTCAAAAAATAATACAATGATAAATATTCGTCCAGACGAAATTAGTAGTATTATCCGTGAACAAATTGAAAAATATGATCAAGATGTTAAAGTAGATAATATTGGTACTGTTTTACAAGTTGGTGATGGTATTGCTCGAGTTTATGGTCTTGACCAAGTAATGAGTGGTGAATTATTAGAATTTGAGGATAAAACAATTGGTATTGCTTTAAACTTAGAAAATGATAATGTTGGTGTTGTATTAATGGGTACAGGCCGTCAAATTTTAGAAGGTAGTACAGTTAAAGCAACAGGCAAAATTGCACAAATTCCAGTAGGAGACGGATTCTTAGGTCGTGTAGTTAACCCATTAGGTGCCCCAATTGATGGAAAAGGTGAGATTGTAACTTCAGACAGTCGCTTAGTAGAATCTATGGCACCTGGTATTGTTAGCCGTAAATCAGTATGCGAACCTTTACAAACTGGTATTACTTCAATTGATGCTATGATTCCAATTGGTCGTGGCCAACGTGAATTAATTATTGGCGATCGTCAAACTGGAAAAACAGCTATTGCTATTGATACTATTATTAACCAAAAAACAGAAGATGTAGTTTGTGTTTATGTTGGTATCGGTCAAAAAGCTTCTACAGTTGCACAAGTTGTAAACGTATTAGAAGAAAAAGATGCAATGCCATATACAATTGTTGTTTCAGCAAGTGCAAATGATCCAGCAACTTTACAATATATTGCTCCATATTCTGGTGCTGCGTTAGCAGAATATTTCATGTATAAAGGTAAAGCAACTTTAGTTATTTATGATGATTTAACTAAGCAAGCTATGGCATATCGTCAAATGTCATTATTATTACGTCGTCCACCAGGACGTGAAGCTTACCCAGGTGATGTATTCTATTTACACTCACGTTTATTAGAACGTGCTGCAAAATTAAGTGATGCATTAGGGGGCGGTAGTATGACAGCGCTTCCAATCATTGAAACTCAAGCAAGTGACGTTTCAGCTTATATTCCAACAAATGTAATTTCTATTACTGATGGACAAATTTTCTTATCGAATGATTTATTCAACTCAGGTATTCGTCCAGCAATTAACGTTGGTATCTCTGTATCACGAGTAGGTTCAGCTGCACAAACAAAAGCAATGAAAAAAGTTGCGGGCAAATTAAAATTAGAATTAGCTCAGTTTGCTGAATTAGAAGCATTTTCTCAATTTGCTTCTGATTTAGATGAAGCAACACAAAAACAATTAGCTCGAGGAGTAAGATTACGTGAAGTTTTAAAACAACCACAAAATTCTCCATTCTCAGTAGCAGAGCAAGTTGCGTTAATTTATACAGGTATTAATGGTTATTTAGATGATTTAGAAGTTGCAGATGTTAAAAAATTCTGTGCAAGTTTAATTACTTATTTAAGTACATCACAAAAGCCATTTAGTGAAATTGTGAGAACTACAAATCAATTTACAGACGAAGCAGAAGCTTCATTAAAAGAAGCAATTGGTGAAGCAAAAGATGCTTATTTAAAAACTAAATAAATAATATTTGTTAATAAGGTACTAAAATAACTAGTACCTTATTAACAAATATTATTTATATTATTATTTTATATTTTTAATTGATATCAATATATCAATATATCAATAGCTAAAAAAAGAAATAATTACTAAATTGAGATTTTTCATTCAAAATTGAATAGAGAAAATATTAAACTTTAACTTTTTAACTTTTCTAAAACTAGAAAAGTTAAAAAGTTAGTAGAAATCGAAAATTTTAGTTTTTAATTTTTTGAAGGTAAAACAGTATATTCACTTACTAATTTTCTAAATTCTTCACCATCAATTGTTTCTTTTTCTAATAATTTTTCAACCACTAAATCAATTACTACTCTATTATCTAAAATAATTTCAGTTGCAATTTGTTCACAATGGTTAACAATATTACAAACTTCGTTATCAATTCGATCTGCAATTGCTTCGTTAGATTCACCACCTAAAAACATCTGTTCATTGTTATCATCTTCAAGAGCAATTGGACCAATATTTGACATACCGTAGCGAGTAACCATTTGACGTGCAATATTTGTTACTTGTTGTAAGTCATTACTTGCTCCCGTTGTTATTTCAGGATCACCAAATACAACTTGTTCTGCAACTCGACCACCTAAAGTTGTTATAATTCTAGCTAATAACTGAGAACGTGATAATAACATTTGATCTTCTTCTGGTGTAAACCATGTTAGACCTTTTGCTCCACCACGTGGAATTAATGTAATTTTTTCTACTTCATCATGATTTTCTAATACAGAACCTACAATAGCATGTCCAACTTCATGATATGCTATTAATTTCTTGTTTTTCGTATCTTCCATTGTCGTACCAGCAATCCCACCAATAATTCGATCAGCTGCTTCGTTAACTTCATTTTTTGTAATAATATTTTTTTTGTAACGAGTAGCTAAAATAGCTGCTTCATTTAATAAATTTGCTAAATCAGCTCCTGAGAATCCTGGAGTTCGGTTTGCTAATTGTACTAATGAAACATCTTCAGCAAATGGTTTATTTTTAGCATGAACTTTTAAAATTCCAATTCGACCTAATCGATCTGGTAAATTTACAGTAATTTGTCGGTCAAAACGGCCTGGTCTTAATAAAGCAGCGTCTAAAATATCTACACGATTGGTTGCCCCAACAACGATTACTCCTTTATTTTCTTTAAAACCATCCATTTCAGTTAATAACTGGTTTAAAGTTTGTTCACGTTCATCATTTCCACCCCCAATTCCGGCACCGCGCTCACGACCAACTGCATCAATTTCATCGATAAAAACGATACATGGTGTATTTTCAGAGGCTTTTTTAAATAAATCACGAATTCTTGATGCACCGATACCAATAAACATTTCTACGAATTCTGAACCTGCGACACTATAAAAAGGTACATTTGCTTCATTTGCAATTGCTTTCGCTAATAATGTTTTACCAGTACCAGGAGGCCCTACTAATAAAACACCTTTGGGAATTTTTGCTCCAACAAGTGTATAGCGTTCTGGTTCTTTTAAAAATGATACAATTTCTTCAAATTCAGCTTTAGCTTCATCAATTCCAGCAATATCATTAAAAGAGATACCTGTATCTGGTTTTTGATCAAATCGAGCAGGTGATTTTCCTAAGTTCATTGGTGATGAATTCGAGTTTGAAGAGAAGTTATCTGAATTTTGGAAAAAGAATATTAAACTACCGATAAAAACTAATGGTAATAAAAGATTACTAGCAATTGTAATAAAAATACTTTTTCTTGGCGCTGGATGCGCATCAAAATTAATATTATATTCTTTTAATTTTTGAATTAATTGTGAAGCACCTACCGGAATTTCAACGCGAATTGATTGAGGACGATTTCCTAGTTCAGGGCTTGAAGCTTGAACAATTGCATTTCGACTATTATCGTATAAATCAACTTGTTTTACCCATCCCATTTCTAGATATTCTAAAAATCGTCCATATGTCATTCTTGAACTACTTACAGTCGGATTTACTTCTGGTTTAGCTGAATTTTCAGCAAATTCACTTCCATTAAAGGTTTTTAAACCAATGAAAATACAAGCTAAAAGAAATAAACCAATAAGAATTTTTTGTATTGTATTGCGATCCATATCGTTTATTATTCTGTGTTTTTATATAAATTTTTTCTTAAATTAATAATAACATAATTTAATTTCTAAAACCAACTTTTTTTAAAAATTTATTGTTAAAATTATAAATTCGTTATTAAAATGATAAATAATTTACTAACTTAATTTTATTTATTTATGGTAGAACGTGGTTCAAAAGTTCGTATTTTAAGACCAGAATCATACTGGTATAATGAAGTTGGAACAGTAGCAACAGTTGATCAAAGTGGAATTCGTTATCCCGTTGTTGTAAGATTTGAAAAAGTTAATTATAGTGGTACAAACACTAATAATTTTGCATTAGATGAATTAGTTGAAGTAAAAGGTAAATAATTTAAAATTTATTAAATTTTAAAAGTATAGTAATTTTTAAAAATTGCTATACTTTTTTTGTTATGTTATTATTTTGTAATTGAAATTTTTAGCAACAAAGTCGTATTATGATTGATTCAATTCAAATTGGAAAATTGGCACCGAATTTCGTTTCAGTTGGAATTTATAAAAATAGATTAGGAAAAATTCGATTGTCTGATTATTATGGTAAAAAATATGTTCTTTTAGTATTTTATCCAGCGAATTTCACTTCTGTTGCGACTACTGAATTAATTCAACTAAGTGATAGAATTACAGAATTTCGACGATTATCAACACAGATTCTTGCAATTTCTATTGATAGTCCATTTTCTCACTTACATTATTTATTATCGAAACGAAGTCAAGGAGGCTTAAGTCAATTAAATTATCCATTAATTTCAGATTTAAATCATACAATTACAACTAAATATAATGTTTTAACACACGATGGGTTAGCTTTACCAGCTGTATTTCTTATTGACAAAGAGGGACTAATTCAATACTATACCGTTAATAATTTATTATGTGGTCGAAGTGTAAATGAAATAATTCGTATTTTACAATCTATTCAATATATTAAAGAAAATCCAGGACAAGCCTGTCCTGTGGATTGGAATTACGGGAAAAAAATTTTATATTCTCATCCTTTAAAATCAAAAATTTATTTTAAAACATTATATTCTCAAAAAAATAGCTAGAAATTTATGCCAAAATTAAAAACTAGAAAAGCAGCAGCGAAACGTTATAAAATTACTGGCACTAATAATTTTGTTCGTCGCCATGCTTTTAAAGGTCACCTTTTAATGCACAAATCAAATAAACAAAAACGCAAATTGTCACAAAGACTTTGTGTTAGTATTAATGATATACAAGCTATAAAGTTAATGTTACCTTATTTATAATCTTCAAATATAATTATATACTTAATAAAAATAAAAAATGGTTAGAGTTAAACGTGGTAATGTAGCTCGTAAACGACGTAAAAAAATTTTAGGACTTGCAAGTGGGTATAAAAGAGCACATTCTGTCCTATTTAGAGTAGCAAACCAACAAGTTATGAAAGCTTTACGCTATTCATATGTTGGAAGAAAACAAAAGAAAAGAATTTTCCGTCGAATTTGGATAAGTCGAATTAATGCAGCGTCAAGAGTAAATGGAATTTCTTATAGTCAATTAATTAATAAATTTAAAAAATCAAATATTGATCTAAATCGTAAAATGTTATCACAAATTGCCGTTTTAGATACTTCAACTTTTAAGTCTTTAATTAATTCCTAAAGAGCTTAATCAAAAGTTTTATAAAATTTAGGTTATATAAAAATAAAGTATATAATCTAAATTAAAAAATAATTATTTTTTCACTAATGAATGAGACTGACGATCTAGAAAAGTTAATCGAAAATTTACCTTTTTTTCTTCAAGAGAATTTAAATCAGCATACATCAAAAGATCAACTTATTGAAATTGTTTTAGATCTTGGTAGACGTCCAGAAGCACGTTTTTTAACTGGTCCTGAGTATTTATCACAAAAAATTATTTCTTGGCAAGACTTAGATTATATAACGAAAAGAGTTAGTAAGTTTAGTAATGAAAATCGGGCAGGAATCGAAAGAACCCTTCATCGTATTAGTTGTATAAGAAATCGACAATTTTTAATAAATGGTTTAACTTGTAGAGTCGGTCGAGCAGTATTTGGTACAATTTCGGGTATTCGGGATTTATTAGAATCTGAAAAATCAATTTTAATATTAGGAAAACCTGGTGTTGGCAAAACAACAATTATCCGCGAAATTGCCCGAGTTTTGGCTGATGAAATGGAAAAACGTGTAATTATTATTGATACATCAAATGAAATTGCGGGAGATAGTGATATCCCACATTCAGGAATTGGAAGAGCAAGAAGAATGCAAGTTGCGAAAGCTGAATTACAACATCAAGTAATGATTGAAGCAGTAGAAAATCATATGCCTCAAGTTATTATAATTGATGAAATTGGAACTGAACTTGAAGTTTTAGCTGCGCGAACAATTGCTGAAAAAGGAGTACAACTTGTTGGAACAACACATGGTAACTGTCTTGAAAATTTAATTAAAAATCCGCCTTTAGCAGATTTAATTGGTGGTATACAATATGTTACTTTAAGTGATGATGAAGCAAAACGACGTGGAACACAGAAAAGTATTTTAGAAAGAAAAGCTTATCCGGCTTTTGAAATTGTTATTGAAATAAATGATCAAAATTCGTGGACAATTCATGAAGATATTAAAACTTCGGTAGATTTATTTTTACGTGGGAATTTTACTTTTAGTCAAATTAGAGAATTTGAATTAATTGATAAAGTTAAAATTCGGTCAAAACGGTTTCAACATCCACAAAGTTCATTAGCTAAAAATTCAAATCCTTCTAATGACTATTTATTTTCTTCAGCTAAAAATTGGTCTCTAATTAATAAAGAAAAAAATGATCCACTTGGAAAATTACAATCAAAAAAATTAATAATTTATCCTTATTCTTTATCTCATAATTTACTGAAAGAAATTTTGTTAAAAATGGGAGTTAAATTCGTTTTAACTAATGAAATTAGAAAAGCAAATTTGATTATTGGTTTACGAAAACATTTAAAACAGAATTTTAAATTAACAAGTTTAGCAAAACAAAAAAATATTCCAATTTATTCACTAACACAAGTTAGTTTTTATCAAGTAAGTAAGCTTATTCAATTTCTTTTTTCTTAAAAGTTTATAATGCAATTTTTAATATAAAATAAGATTTGAGTTAAAAAGTAAATTTTGTAGATTAGCAAATGAGAATCTAAGAAATTAATATGGAAGATAATCTTCGGAAATTACAAAAGATTGTAAGTGAACAATTAGGAATTGAAGTTAATAAAATAAAACCGGAATCTGATTTTGGAAAAGAATTAGGAGCTGATTCGTTGGATGTTGTTGAATTAGTTATGACTATTGAAGATGAATTTGAAATAGAAATTGAAGATCAAGCAGTTAGTCAAATCACTACCGTTCAGGATGCATTAAATTATATTGAAGGTCGGTGGAGTAAAAATGAATAATTTTTAACAGTTTATTTTTGGTTATTTATCTTTTATCTTTTCGATTTATTGGAGTTTTAAAAGACCAAAAATAAAAACTCCTTAAAAGTAATTTTTTAAATAATCCTAGACCTTGTCTAATTTGACAAAATTTAGTAAAGTAAAATTGTTTATTTTCATCAAAGTTTGAAAAATATTGAATTCGGGATATAGCTCAGCTTG
>Ga0316625_100000020_pt1 | contig 24554 bp, 19 predicted proteins | sample OWC_Aug_T1_C1_D1_FD_207655 | JGI IMG/M metagenome (GOLD analysis project Ga0316625, IMG submission 207655) | Wetland soil microbial communities from Old Woman Creek delta, Ohio, United States - OWC_Aug_T1_C1_D1_A | ecosystem: Environmental > Terrestrial > Soil > Wetlands | place: USA: Ohio... | reverse complement strand
CGACCAAGGCGGTCGCCGTACCCATCTACCAGACCACCTCCTACGCCTTCGACAGCACCCAGCACGGCGCCGACCTGTTCGACCTCAAGGTCGCCGGCAACATTTACACCCGCATCATGAACCCGACTCAGGACGTGCTGGAAAAGCGCGTCGCCGCGATGGAAGGCGGCATCGCCGCGCTGGCCATGGCCTCCGGCATGGCGGCGATCACTGCCGCGATCCAGACGATTACCGAGGCCGGCGACAACATCGTCACCTCAAGCACGCTGTACGGCGGCACCTACAACCTGTTCGCCCACACCCTGCCGCAATACGGCATCGATGTCCGCTTCGCCGACTACCGTGATCCGGAAGCCTTCGAAAAGCTGATCGACGGCAAGACCAAGGCGATTTTCTGCGAATCGGTCGGCAACCCGCTCGGCAACATCACCGACTTCGAAAAGCTGGCCGAGATCGCCCACCGGCACGGCGTGCCGGTCATCGTCGACAACACCGTGCCGTCGCCCTATCTGTGCCGCCCCTTCGAGCACGGCGCCGACATCGTCGTCCATGCGCTGACCAAGTATCTCGGCGGACACGGCAATTCGATCGGCGGCATCATCGTCGATAGCGGCAAGTTCCCGTGGGCCGAGCACAAGGCCAAGTTCAAGCGCCTCAACGAGCCGGACGTCTCCTACCACGGCGTGGTGTACACCGAAGCCCTCGGCCCCGCTGCCTACATTGGCCGTGCCCGCGTCGTGCCGCTGCGCAACATGGGCGCCGCGATCAGCCCGTTCAATGCCTTCCTGATCCTGCAGGGCGTCGAGACGCTGGCCCTGCGCATGGACCGCATCTGCGATAACTCGCTGAAAATCGCCAACTTCCTGCAGAACCACCCGAAGGTGAGCTGGGTGAACTACGCCGGCCTGCCCGAGCACAAGGATCACGCGCTGGTGCAGAAATACATGGGTGGTCGCGCCTCCGGCATCCTCAACTTCGGGGTCAAGGGCGGTAGCGCAGGTGGCGGCAAGTTCCAGGATGCGCTGCAACTGGTCACCCGACTGGTCAACATCGGCGACTGCAAGACCCTCGCCTGCCACCCGGCGTCGACCACGCACCGCCAGCTCGGGCCGGAGGAAATGGCCAAGGCCGGGGTGTCGGAAGACATGATCCGCCTGTCGGTCGGCATCGAGCACGTCGACGATTTGATCGCCGACCTCGACCAGGCACTGAACGCGGCCTGAACGCTTCATCCTGCCTGAAAGGAACCCGGCCGCGCGCCGGGTTTTTCATGCCCGGATTTTGCCCTTTTTCAGGCGTCGACCGCGCCATTCTCCTCGGGCAGCGGCGGCTGTGGCCGGCTCATGATGTAGAGGACGACAGCGCAGGCGCCGAGGAACGCCACGCTGGCCAGCGCGCTCGGCGTCCACGTGTCGGCCAGCCCGCGCTCCTTCCACAGCCACAGAAAAAGCCCGAAGGCCGGGAGCGCCAGCAAGGCGCAGAAGGCCGCCGTGGCGAGCGCCACCTGCTGGCCGATATGGCGTTTCAAATTCATTGCACTTCCTCTACCAATAGCCAGATCGAGCCTTCATCTTGCCCGCCGCTGGTCGAACGCCCGAAACTTCCGGCCTGATTGCCGCTGACCTGGCGGCTGGTGCCGCCAAGCTCGATCCATTCGCCCAGACGCCCGGAGACTGTCGTTGACAGGCGCTGGGTATTGACGCTGCCGGGCGGGCCGAGGCGGGCGGCGCTGTCCGCCTGCTGGCTGATGTCGATGGTCACCCGCTCGCCGTTCACACGGGGGGTGGCGAAGAAGCCGCGCCCGATGTCCTGAAAGACGACCGTCTCGCTGATCACCGCACCGCCGGGGCCGATCGTCGCCTGGCGCATGGGAATCGGCAGCGAACGGCCGACCTGGATGAAGGCCTGGCCACCCTCGACGGTCTGCACCATTTGCCCGGCATTCTCGCTGCGTGTTCCCTGGCTGTCCCATAGACGCGCGTCAACCCGGCTGCGGCTGCTGTCGCCGATCACCACCCGGCCGCTGAGTTCACCCCCGCGGCTGCCCCCTTCGCTTTCGCGGTTCTGGCTGACGCGGATGATCAGGCGCCGCGACGGGCGGTCGATGGTCGCCAGCACGCGCTTGATCTCCTCGCGGTTGCGCTGGCTGGCGCGCAGGAAAAGCTGGTCGTTGGCGCCGATCAGCGTGCCGCCCGGCTCGACCAGCGGCAACAGTGTCGGCAGTACCCGGTCAACCGTCTGGCTGCGCAAGGGAATGATTTCGAGTTCCTGCTGCGCCGCCGCCGGCCAGGCGAACAGCAGCGCCAGGCACAACATCAGGCGCGCCAGCATAGTGTTCGTCACTCGCAACAGAGGGCGATGCGGTGACAATTGGCGAGATCGCCGGCGATGACGGCGACCACATCCGGATCGGCCCTTCCCTTGTCCACGCGCTGGCGCAGGATGGCCATGATCTCGTCCGGCCCCATCGGCTTGCGGTAGGGGCGTTCCTGCGCCAGCGCCTGGAAGGTATCGGCGACGTTGATGATGCGCGCTTCGAGCGGCAAGTCGGCGCCGCCGACGTGGAAGGGGTAGCCCTGCCCGTCCGGCGTTTCATGGTGGTAGTAGGCCCAGCGGGCCAGATCGTCGATCGCCGGCAGGCGCTTCAATACCTGGCGGGTGCCGAAGCTGTGGCCCTTCATGATGTTGAATTCCTGCGCCGTCAGCGGATTGTGGCCCTCGATGATCTCGTCGGGAATCTGCAGCTTGCCGATGTCGTGCAGCAGGCCGGCGACCTCGATCTTTTCGCAGGTCGCGTTGTCCAGCCCCATCTTGCCGGCCAGGTAGCGCGACAGCATGGCGACGCCCCGGGAATGCTGCTGGGTGTAGGGCGACTTGGCGTCAATGATACGCGCGAAGATGTCGGCGCAGCGCTTGAAATCCGACCAGCCGATGATGCGCAGATCGCCATGGGCTTCCATTTCCGTCTGGTACTGATGCACCGATTCAGGCTGCAGGGCCAGCCAGAACGCCTCGCCCGCCGAGAGCTCGAGGAAGGCGTCGACCAGCTCCGGCGCGAACAGCCGTCCGCGCTCGGCAGCCAGCCGGTTCCTGATCTCTTCGGCGTGCGCGAGGGTGGTCTGATCGGCATGCAGCGGCGCGGCCAGAACGTCGATACGGTCGGCGAGGAAAATCAGGTTGGAGAAGCGCGCGACGTCAGGGGCCAGCGCTTGCTGTTCGAGCCACGTCCAGCGACTGTGGTGATAACGGATGACCGGCGCCAGGTGCGCCAGCGGCGCGAAATCGCGCAGCAGTTCTTCACCGCGAAGGCAGTGCTCCTGCGCCCCTGACCACTCCAGTTCGGCGACCAGGCGCCGATGGACGCGGGTCGACGAAACGCCGCAGTCGTGCAGCAGGCCGGCGTCGTAAAGCAGCAGTTGCGCCTTCTCATCCCACCCCAGCCGGCAGGCCAGTTCGCGTGCCAGCATGCCGACCCGGCGGCCATGCAGCAAGTCGTCGACCCCGACGAGATCGATGGTGTTGGCGATCGTCATCACCAGTTGGCGCAGGTCAATCGCCAGGGCTGGCGGCAGGTCACGTTCGTTCATCGTTTCATCCGGCGTTATGGGGCAAGGCAAGATATTCGCGGGACTGCATTTCGGTCAACCGGCTGACGGTACGCGAAAACTCGCCAGCCATGGTGCCGAGCGTGTACAGGCCGTCCGGTGGACAATCGGCGGTGGCGACTAGTTTCACCTTGCGGTCGTAGAAGATATCCACCAGCCAGGTGAAGCGGCGCGCTTCCGAGGCCTGATGCGGCGTCATTTGCGGAATGTGCGACAGCAGGACGACCGGATAGCGGCGGGCGATTTCCAGATAATCGTTCTGTGAACGCGGCCCACCGCACAGGGCCTTGAACTCGAACCAGATCGCGCCGTTGCCCTGGCGCACGGTATCGATCCGCCGGCCCATGACCTCGATCTGGCCGCCCGGCTCGCCATCGGCGCCGGCCACCAGGCGAAAATGGTCGCGCATTGCCTGCTCGGCGGCCGCATCGGCCGGAACGTGATAGATCTCGACCTGCGCCATCACCCGCAGGCGGTAGTCGGTGCCGGCATCGAGCCGGAATACGTCGAGGTGCTTCTTGAGCAGGTCGATGGCGGGCAGGAAGTTTTCGCGCTGCAGGCCGTCCGGGTACAACGCGTCCGGCGGGTAGTTGGAGGTCATCACCAGCACGACGCCTTTCGCGAACAGGCCGTCGAGCAGGCGGCCGAGAATCATCGCGTCGGCGATGTCCGAAACGTGAAACTCGTCAAAGCAGAGCAGGCGCGTCTCGCGCGCGATCTGCCCGGCCACCTTCAGCAGCGGGTCCGGTTCGCCGCCAAAGCGTTCCAATTCGCGGTGGATGCGCTGCATGAAGGCATGGAAATGGATGCGCTTCTTGCGCCGGTAGGGCACGGCATCGTAGAAGCAATCCATCAGGAAGCTCTTGCCGCGCCCGACGCCGCCCCAGAAATAGACGCCCTTCGGCGGCTCGGGCGGTGCCAGCAGACGATTCAGGGTGCTGCCGCGCTTGACCTTGAACGCCAGCAGCTTCGCATAAAGCGCCTGCAGCGCGCCGGCGGCGGCCATCTGGGCGGCATCCGCGACATAGCCGCGCGACTCGAGCAGCGCCTGGTAGGCTTCCAGGAAGCCCTGGGCGGATACCTTCAGTTTTCTGTGCGGCATGGAACAGGCGATGTTTCAGTCGGTTGCGGGCTGACTCGGGGCGATGACAGGCAGGATTATACGGAAGCGCGTCCCCTGGCCGGGTATGCTGTCAACGGAAATGCTGCCACCAAGCACGACGGTCACGGTATTCCAGACGATATGCAGGCCCAGGCCGGTACCGCCGCGCCCGAGCTTGCTGGTGACGAAAGGATCGAAAACCCGGCCGAGCAATTCCGCCGGGATGCCCGTACCGTCATCGGCGACGGTCAGGCAAACCTGCCCGTCGTCGCCGGGCTCGCCGGTGATCTCGATCAGCCCCTTGCTGCACCCCTCGAATCCATGAATCAGCGCGTTGGTCAGCAGGTTGGTCAGCACCTGCCCGAGCGGCCCGGGATAGCTGTCCATCGCCAGTCCCGCCGCGATCTCGCTGCGCACCTTGTAGGGCGTCCGCCTGAGCGTCGGCTGCAGGGTCATGAGAATTTCGTCGACCACCTCGGAAAGGATGAAGGGCCGGCGCTGGACGCTGGTCTGATCGACCGCGACCTGCTTGAAGCTGGCGATCAGCTCATTGGCGCGCTGCAGGTTGCGCACGGCGATTTCGCTGCCGCGTTCGACGCGCTCGACGAAGGCCTCCAGCCTGGAGCGGCGCAGGCCGCCGGCCATCTCGCGGCGGAAATCGCGGACCTGGTCATGCAGGGTCGTCACCGCCATCACGCCGTTGCCGATCGGCGTGTTCAATTCATGCGCGATGCCGCCGACAAGGTTGCCGAGCGCCGCCAGCTTTTCGCTGCGCACCAGCTCGCCCTGCGCCAGCTTGAGGTTTTCCATGGCCGCCAGAAGTTCGCTGTTGGCCCGCGCCAGATCGCCGGTGCGCCGCTCGACCCGGCTTTCGAGTTCGACATTGAGGCGCTGCAGGGTCTGCAGCGTCTGCAGCAGCCGTTCCTCGCTCTGTTCGAGTTCGCTCTGGCGCTGGCGGGTCGCCTCGGCCATCGATTCCATGTCGGACGCCAGCTGGTTGAATTCCTGGATCGGCCCGCGCATGACCTTGCGCCCGAACTTGCCGCTGGTCAGCGCCCGGGTCTGTGCCATCAGGTCGCGCAGGGGCGCGCTCATCCGCGACGCCCAGAGCGGAGCCAGAATGACGGCCAGCAGCAGCGATGCGGCAAATCCGATGACGACCAGCAGGACGGTCACGCGGACGCGCGGATTGGCGCGGCCGGCCGGGTTGGCGACCATGAAGGTCCAGTCGAGTTTTTCGGTGCGGGCAATGCCGGCATCGTAAGGCGTGCCGCCAAGGACCAGTTCGCGAACCTCGCCGCCAGGCGCCACCGATTCGGCCCGCAGTTCGACAGCCCAGTTGCGCAGTCGGTCGCTCTCCGCCAGGTTCCTGCCGGCCACGTATTCGCCAGCGCCATCGACCACCATCACCGGATAAGTGATGCCTTCGGTGCTGCGCTCGACCGCCGCCCGCGCGAAATCCGGCGCCACCTCGCCCAGCAGCACGTAGTCCCTGATCGGTATGGCTAGCCCGACGGCACCTTCGCCATTGAGCGCCGACAGGTAGCGGTCGCTCCAGATGCGCCGCCCCAGATGACGCGCCGAGGCAAACAGGGGATTGCGCGAGAAATCGGCACCGAGCAGGTCCGGCCGGACATCAGGCATGCCGTTCGCCAGGGCCGCATGGGCGACCCGCCCCTGGGCGTCGAGCAGAAAGATCGCCGCGAACCCGCCCTCGGCGACTACCGCATCGAGGAACCCCTGCACCTGGGCCGGCGGCAGATCGGGTTGCAGCGCGGTGAGCGCGCCAAGCCGCCCTTCAAGGCCGGAGATCAGTTGCTCGAAATAGCGCGCGAGGCCGACCGCCTGTTCACGTGCCTGCTGGCGCTCCTCTTCGAGAACGGTGGGCACGCGATAGGCCAGCACACCGAAACCGATCGGCCCGAAAACCCCCATCGTCGAGACCACGAGAAGCAATATCAAAGAGGTGCGCAGTCGCCATTCGCGGCTCGCGGTCGACCGTCCAGGAAAACTCAAAATGTCTCCTAGCGCACGGTGACGAAGCGGCCATCACGGACGACCGTGATATGCGGCATCCGGCGATTGTCGCCGTTGCTGTCGAAGCTGACGAAATCCTCGGCGCCGGCGAAGGGACCGCGTTTCAGGAGAGTTTCGCGCAACGACTCATCGCCGGAGCGGCGGGCCAGCCCCTCGAGAACGACATGGGCGGCATCATAGGCGGCGACGCCGGCGAAACCCGGGGCACGCTGGAATCGCTCGCGATAGACCCGATGCAGCCGCAGCATTTCCGGCGCCTTGCTGTCGTGGTCGAAATAGCTGTGCAGGACCATGCCGTCGACCGCCTTGCCGCCGAACTCGATCAGGCGTTCGGTACTCGCCCATTGCGAACCAAACAGCAGAATGCCTGAATTACTCTCGCGGATCTTCTGCGCGAAGCGCGCCGCATCGAAGGCGCTGGTGATCAGCAGGATGGCATCCGGTCGCTGCGCCAGCGCTTGGCGGACGATGGCGCCGCTATCGATATCCGGGCCGGACTCGAAGGCGATCGGCACGACGTCGCCACCACGCGCCTGAAACCCGACCGTGAAATCGCGCAGCCAGCTCTCGGTATAAGCACGGTTCCTGGCGTCATGAATGGCCACGACATGACGCACGGCGCTCTGCGCGAAGTGATACTCGGCGCTCGACTCCGCTTCGGCCCGCGTGCTCGACATGATCAGGAACAGCGCGTCGTCGACGCCGAAAAAATTGTGCGCGGTCACCGTCGGGCTGAGCAGAACGACGCCCGCCCGCTGGGCAAGCGGCAGCACGACTTCGGCCATGGCGCTGGTCATCGGCCCGATGATCGCCTCGACCCGCGCGGCGATCAGTTCGTTGACCGCGGCGATCGCCTTCTCCGGACTCTGGGCATCGTCGCGGACAAGCAGTTCAATCTGGCGGCCCTTGACGCCACCGGCCCGATTGATCTCCTCGATCGCTATCTGGGCGCCGTTGCGCCCCGCCTCGCCAAGATCGGCGACGCGTCCGCTGAGGCCGCCGATGAAGCCGATGCGCAGCGGCTCGCGTGGCCCGCAACCACTCAGGAAAACAAGCACAATGAGGAGCACGCCGATCCTGGGCATCGGCGGTCAGCGCTCCCGCCCCCTGAGCCAGGCCAGCAGATCCTGTTGCTCCATCGCCGGCGCGTAGACCAGGCCCTGCGCCTCGCGGCAACCGAGTTCGCTGAGGATCTGCAATTGCCGGCGATCCTCGACACCTTCGGCGAGGACACGCATGCCCAGCTGCTCCCCGAGACGAATCACCATTGCCGCGATCGGCGTTCCGGAACCCCGGTCGTCCAGCGCATGGACAAAGCTGCGGTCGATCTTGAGGCAGTCGGCCGGCAGGCGGGCAAGGTAGCTGAGGGACGAGAATCCGGTACCGAAGTCGTCGATGGCGATCGAGACACCGAGTGCCTTGAGCGCCTGCAGATGTTCGACCACCAGTTTCCAGCCGGACAGGGCGACCGATTCGGTAATCTCGAGCTCGAGCAACGCCGGATCGATTCCCGCTTTGGCAATTGCCTGGCGAACGACGTCGAGAAAACCCGGATGGCGGAACTGGACCGGCGACACATTCACGGCCATGCGCAGCGTGAACCCCTGCCCGGCAAGTTCGCGCTGCGCCGCCAACGCGGCATTCAGCACCCAGGCGCCGATCTCGACAATCAGTCCCGACTGTTCGGCAACCGGAATGCACTGTTCGAGCGGCACATACTGCCCCGCCTCGTTGCGCCAGCGCAGCAGGGCTTCGACACCGAGCACGCGATTCGCGGCGAGATCGAATTGCGGCTGGAAAGCGACGACAAGCTGATGGTTCTCCAGCGCGGCGCGCAGGTCGTGCAGCATGTGCACGCGCTGTCGGGTCAGGATGCCGACTTCGGCGGTGTAATACGCATCGTTGCCTGGACCGTCGACCTTGGCGCGCTTGAGCGCGATCGAAGCATTGCGCAGCAGGTCGACCCCGCTGCAGTCGGCATCGGCGGCGCGCACCATTCCGAGCGAGAAGGAAATCGTGTGCGCCACCCCTTCGTTGTCGAACGGGTCGAGCAGAATTTCCCGCAGCTTCGCCGGATTGACGATCCGGCCACTGCCATAGACCCCGAACAGGTCGCTGCCGACCCGGGCGACATGCACGTCGTCCGGCAGCAAGGCGCGCAGCCGACCGCCGACCGCCTGCAATTGCTGGTCGCCGAAGCTGTAACCGAAGGCGTCGATGGATTCCGAGAATTCGTCGATGTCGATCAGCGCCAGCACATGATCGCCGGCGCCCGAAACCCTGGTCAGCTCGTCGATCGCCTCGATTTGCGCCGCACGGTTGGGCAGGCCGGTCAGCTTGTCGACAAAGGCCGCCTTGCGCAGGCGCTCGACGAGGCCGACGTTCTCGCCACAGATGGCGACGTTGGTGCAGAAAATGTCGAGGAGGTGTCGATCCAGCGTGCGGATCGGCGCGGTCGACTCGATATAGACGGCAAAACTGCGTCCATGGCGGCCGGCGAAATGGAGCGCCAGCGCATGCTCGCCGCGCCGGGTCCCGCCCTCGCGCAGGCAAGCACCGACCATGTCGCGCACGCCCGGGTCGCCAAGCGCATTCAGCGGCTGATTCGCCAGCGGTGCGTAACGTCCGGCGGCAGCCAGAATGATTTCCTCGGCTTCACCGTTCGCATCGCCCGGCGCACGCACGCAAACCATGCCGTCAGGCGCTATGCCGAGCAGCGCGGCCAGTTGTCCGATGACCGCCGTGGCGAAGGTCTGCAATCCGAGTTCGGCATTGAACCGGCTGGCGCCGTCGATGATCAGTTCGAGACTGCCACGGCTCTCGTCGAGGCGCCGTATCTGGTCGAAGGAGCGGATGGCCGCGGTGACAGTGGTAAATAACTTGCTGCGCGTGAGTTCGGTCTTGGTCTTGTAGTCGTTGATGTCGTAATTGGCGATCGCGTCGAGTTCCGGCGCGTAGCCGGGCTGCCCGGTACGCAGGATGATGCGCACGGCGGCCATGCCGAGTTCATTGCGAATTCGCTCGACCGCCACCAGGCCTGCATCCTCGCGCTCCATGACGACATCGAGCAGGACGACCGCCACGTCACGATGGCTTTCGAGTATGGCGATCGCCTCGTCGGCGCTGAAGGCGTGCAGGAAGCACAGCGGTCGGCCGAGTACCCGAAGGTCATGGAGGGCGAACTCGGTGGCGTGGTGCACGTCCTCGTCATCGTCGACGACCAGCACCTTCCAGCATGCCTCGGTCGCCCCGACGGACTGCGGCTCGGGGGTATCTTCAACAAAGGCCAGATGATCGTCGTTGTGCATGACGCAACTCGAATGATGGGTCGGTGTTATCCGACCCGTAGTATGGCGGCAAGCCCGGCAAAAACAAAGAGCCCTGCCGGGCTCTTTGTTTTTGCCGGTCGGCTGACGCAAGCGCCAGCCAAAAATGCTAGAAATTCAGCGTCCGCTTGTCGCAGGCCAGCGCCGCTTCATGCACGGTCTCCGACAGCGTCGGGTGAGCGTGGCAGATGCGCGCCAGATCTTCGGACGCACCGGCGAATTCCATCGCCACGACGGCTTCGGCAATGATCTCCGAGGCATTCGCACCGATGATGTGCACACCGAGGATGCGGTCGGTGCTCTTGCAGGCCAGCATCTTGACGAAGCCTGACGGATCGCCCATGCCCAGCGCCCGGCCATTGGCCAGGAACGGCACCTTGCCGGCCTTGTACTCGACGCCTTCGGCCTTGAGTTGCTGCTCGGTCTTGCCAACCCAGGCGATTTCCGGCGAGGTGTAGATGACCCAGGGAATGGTGTCGAAATTGCAGTGACCGGCCTGGCCGGCCATCAGTTCGGCAACCATGACGCCTTCCTCGTGCGCCTTGTGCGCCAGCATCGGGCCCCGCACGACGTCGCCAATCGCCCAGACGCCCGGCAAATTGGTCTTGCAATGGCCGTCGACCGCAACAAAGCCACGCTCGTCGAGCTGCAGGCCAACCGCTTCAGCATTCAGGCCGTCGGTATTCGGTACACGGCCGATGGAAACGATCAGGCGATCGGCGTCCAGCTTCTGCGGGTTGCCATCCTTGTCGGTGTAGGCAATCGAAACCGACTTTTTGTTTGCCTTGATGTCGCCGATCTTGACCCCCATCTGGATGTTCAGGCCCTGCTTGGTGAACAGCTTGAGCGCTTCCTTGGCTACATCGACATCGGCAGCGGCCAGAAAATCCGGCATGGCTTCAAGGACGGTGACTTCGGAACCGACGCGACGCCAGACCGAACCCATTTCCAGACCGATGACGCCGGCGCCGATGATGGCCAGCTTCTTCGGCACGGATTCCTGATCCAGCGCGCCTTCGTTATCCATGACGATCTTCTGGTCGACCGGCAGGTTCGGCAGATGACGGGCCTTGGAGCCGGTCGCGACGATGACCTGCCTGGCCAGCACTTCCTCGGCGCCAACCTTGAGCTTCCAGAACTCGCCTTCCTTGCCGACGAAGGAACCGTGACCGGCGAGGAAGGCGACCTTGTTCTTCTTCAGCAGCATCTTGATGCCGCCTGTCAGTTGATTGACCACGCCATCCTTGCGCGCCTTCATCACCGGCACGTCGATCGTGGCCTTGCCGACCTTGATGCCCTGGGCTTCGAAACTGTGGCCCGCTTCCTCGAACAGATGCGAGGTATGCAGCAGCGCCTTGGACGGGATACAGCCGACGTTCAGGCAGGTGCCGCCAAGACGCGGCTCACCTTTCGGATCGGCATAGGAATTGGATTCGGCACAAGCGGCCGAGAAGCCGAGTTGCGAGGCGCGAATGGCGGCAATGTAGCCGCCGGGACCACCGCCGATGACGAGCACGTCAAATTGCTTGGACATGTATGAACCTTTCGAAATTCAGATGTGCAAAGCGCCAGCGTCCTGGCTGGGACACTGGCGCCAGACAAACGTCGATCAGACGCCGAGCAGCAGGCGGGACGGATCTTCCAGCGCTTCCTTCATGGTCACCAGACCGAGGACGGCTTCGCGGCCGTCGATGATGCGGTGGTCGTAGGACATGGCCAGATAGTTCATCGGACGCACGACGACCTGCCCGTTCTCGACCATCGCCCGGTCCTTGGTGGCATGGATGCCGAGGATCGCCGACTGCGGCGGGTTGATGATCGGGGTCGACATCATGGAACCGAAGATGCCACCGTTGGAGATGGAGAACGTGCCACCGGTCAGTTCCTCGATCGACAGCTTGCCGTCCTTGGCCTTGGCACCGAATTCGGCGATCTTTTTCTCGATATCGGCGATGCTCAGCTGGTCGGCGTTGCGGATGATCGGCACGACCAGTCCACGTGGCGAGCCGACGGCGATGCCGATGTCGATGTAGCCGTGGTAGACGATGTCATTGCCATCGACCGACGCGTTGATGATCGGGAATTTCTGCAGCGCGGCACAGGCAGCCTTGACGAAGAAGCCCATGAAGCCGAGACGAACGCCATGGGTCTTCTCGAACTTCTCGCCGTACTGCTTGCGCAGCGCCATGACCGGGCCCATGTTCACTTCGTTGAACGTGGTCAGGATGGCATTGGTCGCCTGCGATTGCAGCAGGCGCTCGGCGATGCGTGCCCGCAGGCGGGTCATCGGCACGCGCTGTTCGGTGCGCGGCCCCGTATCCACACCGGTCGGTGGCGTCGGCAGCGCCATGCTGGCAGCAGCGGGCGCGGCGACCGGACCGGACGGCGCGGCAGCCTTTGCCTGGGCAGCAACTGCATCGTCCTTGGTCACGCGACCACCACGGCCGGAACCGGCGACGTCGGCAGCGGCAATGCCCTTCTCGTCGAGGATCTTGCGCGCCGACGGGCTGGCTGCCCCAGCCGGCGCCGTAGCCGCCGGTGCCGGTGCGGCGGCCGGGGCAGCAGCCTTCGGCGCAGCGGCGGCGGGGGCGGCAGCGCCGGCCTTGGCTTCGGTGTCGATGCGGGCGATCAGTTCGCCTGAGACGACGGTTTCACCATCGCCCTTGACGATCTCGACCAGCACGCCGGCACCCGGCGACGGCACTTCAAGGACGACCTTGTCGGTTTCGATATCGATCAGGATTTCGTCGCGGCCGACGGCCTCGCCAATCTTCTTTTTCCAGGACGCGAGCGTGCCTTCGGCAACGGACTCGGACAACTGCGGAACTTGAACTTCGATGATCATGATTACTCCACTCTGTTGTAGTTATCAGTACTCGATCTTGCCCAATGCGGACTCGATGAGTGCTTTCTGTTGCTCGTTATGCTTGGCCAGGTAGCCAACCGCTGGCGACGAGGATGCCGGACGCGATACCAGCAGCAATTTCTGCTTGGCGCTGATCTGCGTTTCGAGATGGTGACGCGAGGCGATCCAGTACCAGGCGCCCTGATTGCGCGGCTCTTCCTGACACCAGACGATTTCGGTGACCTTGGGATACATGGCCAGCCCCCGCTCCAGCCTCTCCTTCGGGAAGGGGAAGAGTTGCTCGATGCGAACGATGGCGATGTTCTCGATCTTCTTTTCGCGCCGCGCCGCCAGCAGGTCGTAATAGACCTTGCCCGAGCACAACACGATACGCGTCACCTTCTTCGGATCGATCTTGTCGACTTCACCGATGACCGTCTGGAAGGATCCGCTGGCCAGATCCTCGAGCGGCGAACAGGCATCCTTGTGGCGCAGCAGCGACTTGGGCGACATGACGATCAGCGGCTTGCGCTGTTTGCGCAGCCCCTGGCGACGCAGCATGTGGAAGACCTGGGCGGCGTTGCTCGGCACGCAGACCTCCATGTTCACTTCTGCACAGGCCTGCATGTAACGTTCGAGACGGGCCGACGAGTGCTCCGGCCCCTGTCCTTCGTAGCCGTGCGGCAGCAGCATGACGAGGCCGCAGGCGCGGCCCCACTTGGCCTCGCCGGAAGCGATGAACTGGTCGATCACGACCTGGGCGCCGTTTGCGAAATCGCCGAACTGCGCTTCCCAGATCACCATTTCGTAAGGGTTGGCCGAGGCATAGCCGTACTCGAAGGCAAGAACCGCCTCTTCGGACAGCACCGAATCATAGCAATGGAAAGCCGACTGCTTTTCCTGCAGGTTCTTCAGCGGGAGATAAGTGCCTTCGGCCCAGTTCTCACGATCCTGATCGTGGAAGGCGGCATGGCGGTGGAAGAAGGTGCCGCGACCGACATCCTCGCCAGAGATGCGGACACCGTAACCGGAAACCAGCAGCGAGGCGTAGGCCAGGTTCTCGGCCATGCCCCAGTCGACCGGCAGCTTGCCTTCGCCCATCGCCGCGCGATCCTCGACGATCTTCTTGACCCGGGACTGCAGCACGAACCCTTCCGGAAACGTGGTCAGCCGCTTCGACAAGCGCTTCAGTTCCTTGAGCGGCACCGTGGTGTCGCAGTTCTCGATGTAGCCCTTGGACAGGAACGGCATCCAGTCGATGTTGCTTGGGTGCTTGTAGCCAGCCAACACCGGGTTGTAGAGCAGTTCGCCCTTGTCCAGGTGCTCACGGTATTCCGCAATCATCCGTTCCGGCCCGTCGGCCGGCAGGATGCCCTCGGCAATCAGCTTGTCGCCGAACAGCTTGCGCGTACCCGGGTGCTTGGCGATGATCTTGTACATCAGCGGCTGCGTGACCATCGGCTCGTCCTGCTCGTTGTGGCCGAGCTTGCGGAAGCAGATGATGTCGACGACGACGTCCTTCTTGAACTTGTGGCGGAATTCGACGGCGATCTGGGTCACCAGCGCCACCGCTTCCGGATCGTCGCCATTGACGTGGAAGATCGGCGCATCGGCCATCTTGAAGATGTCGGTACAGTAGTGGCCGGAACGGTAGTCGCGCGGGTCGCTGGTGGTGAAGCCGATCTGGTTGTTGACCACGATGTGCAGGGTGCCGCCCGTGCCGTAGCCGCGGGTCTGCGCGAAGTTGAGCGTTTCCTGGTTGACGCCCTGGCCGGCGACGGCGGAGTCGCCGTGAATGAGGACCGGCAGAACCCGGCACTTGCCATCGTCGCCACGCCGGACCTGACGGGCGTAAACCGACCCCTCGACCACCGGATTTACGATCTCAAGGTGCGACGGGTTGAAGGCCAGGGTCAGGTGGCAGGGGCCGCCCGGGGTGGAGACGTCGGACGAGAAGCCCATGTGGTACTTGACGTCGCCGGCCGACAGGTCGCTCTTCTTCTTGCCTTCGAATTCGGCGAACAGCATCGACGGCGTCTTGCCCAGCGTATTGACCAGCACGTTCAGGCGGCCGCGGTGGGCCATCCCGATCACCACCTCGTCGACGCCCATGCCGCCGGCAACGCGCACCGTCTCGTCCATGGCGACGATCAGCGATTCGCCGCCTTCCAGAGAGAAACGCTTCTGGCCGACATATTTGGTATGCAGGTAGCGCTCGAGCGTTTCGGCTGCGGTCAACCGCTCCAGAATGCGTTTTTTCTGGTCGGCGTTGTAGGCGGGGGTCGAACGGATCGTCTCGAGGCGCTCCTGCAGCCAGCGCTTCTCGACATAGTCGCTCATGTACATGTATTCGACGCCGACCGAACTGCAGTAGGTCTGCCTGAGGGCACCGACGATCTCGCCGAGCGTTGCCCGCTCGGGCGTACCCTTGAACGAACCGGCGTTGAAGGTATGGTTCAGGTCGGCATCCGCAAAATCGTAGAAAGACAGTTCGAGTTCCTGAATGTCCGGACGCGCCATCCGCTTGAGCGGATCGAGTTCGGCCCAGCGCGTGCCGAGAATGCGGTGCGCGTTGATCAGCTGGAGAACGGAAACCTGTTTCTTGTCCTCCACGGCCGCCGCCTGCGCTACCGGGCGGAAGCCGCCATCCTTGCCCAGTTCGGCAAAGGCGGCGACGACCGGCGCGTGTGGCACGTCGCGTGCCACGTAGCCCGGCATCTGGGCCAGGCGGTCGAAGTAGTCACGCCATTCCGCAGGAACGGCAGTGGGATTGTCGAGGTAGGTCTCGTAGAGCTCTTCGACAAAGGGCGCGTTGCCACCGAAGAACATCGTGCTGTCAAACAATTGATTCATCGTAGTCATGGGTCTCTCCCCAAGGTTGTTTTATATTTCCGCGGCGATGAGCCGCGGAATCACTCTGCGACGGGAAAAAAAAGGCGGCCAGCCGGCCGCCCTTCCATCCAATCAACCACGCCTGACCAGCGGCACGACGTCGCGCTTGGCGGCGCCGACGTAGAGCTGACGCGGACGACCGATCTTGTATTCCGAGTCGGTCAGCATTTCTTCCCACTGCGTCATCCAGCCGACCGTGCGGGCCAGCGCGAAGATGCAGGTAAACATCTCGGTCGGGATACCGATCGCCTTCTGGACGATACCGGAGTAGAAGTCGACGTTCGGGTAGAGCTTCTTCTCGACGAAGTAAGGATCTTCCAGCGCGATCTTTTCCAGTTCCATGGCCAGCTTGAACAGACGGTCGTTCTGCAGGCCGAGTTCGCCCAGCACCTCGTTGCATACCTTGCGCATCAGCGTGGCACGCGGATCGAAGTTCTTGTACACGCGGTGACCGAAACCCATCAGCTTGAAGGAATCGTTCTTGTCCTTGGCACGCGCAATGTATTCGGGGACGCGGGAAACGTCGCCGATTTCTTCCAGCATCTGCAGGCAGGCCTCGTTGGCACCGCCGTGGGCCGGACCCCACAGGCAGGCGATGCCGGCGGCGACGCAGGCGAACGGGTTGGCGCCGGAAGAACCGGAGAGACGCACCGTCGAGGTCGAGGCGTTCTGCTCGTGATCGGCGTGCAGCGTGAAGATGGTGTCCAGCGCATTGACCAGCACCGGGTTCGGGACGTATTTCTCGCAGGGATTGCCGAACATCATGCGCATGAAGTTGGCGGTGTAGTCCAGTTCGTTGTCCGGATAGATGAACGGCATGCCGGTGTTGTACTTGTAGGCCATCGCGACGATGGTCGGCAGCTTGGCCACCAGACGGTTGAAGCTGACGTTGCGGTGTTCGACGTCGGAGAAGTCCATCGCATCGTGATAGAAGGCGGACAGGGCACCGACCACGCCGACCATGACGGCCATCGGGTGGGCATCGCGGCGGAAACCGGAATAAAACTTGGAAAGCTGCTCGTGCACCATCGTGTGCTTCTTGATGGTGGTTTCAAAATCGAGTTTCTGCGTGGCGTTGGGCAGTTCGCCGTTCTTCAGCAGATAGGTGACTTCGAGGAAGTTGCAATGCTCGGCCAGTTGTTCGATCGGGTAGCCGCGATACAGCAGTTCACCCTTGTCGCCATCGATAAAGGTGATCTTGGACTTGCAGCTTGCCGTCGAGAGAAAGCCCGAGTCGTAGGTAAACAGACCGGTCTTGGCCCCCAGGGTACGAATGTCAACGCAGTCGTTGCCGTGCGTCGGGGTCATGATCGGAAATTCGACGGGCGCCTGTCCGTCGATGGTCAAAGTTGCCTTGCGTTCGGTCGTCATTGTGTATCCCTTGTTCAGGTGTTGGTTGTTACTGCACGGTCAAAAGCAACGGTCAGCACCCCTGCACGCTAGAGCGCCAACCTTACTTAACTCTTACGAATCATCTTCACGACATGTGCCAGACGGGGATCGTCGATCTCGGCCTGACCGCTGATCAGGTGCCAAAGGTCGTGGTCTTCCATGTCTGCCAACTCCACGAACGCCTGCTGCTCATCGTCGTTCAGCCGCTCGAACGTCTGGTCGAGAAAGCGGGTGAGCGCAATGTCGACTTCGAGCAAGCCGCGCCGAATACAGCGCCAGCGCAAGCGTTCGTAGTTTTCTCTTTCCATCAGACGGCGCGTCGCACCATCATGTCCTTGATCTTGCCGATCGCCTTGGTCGGATTCAGGCCCTTGGGACACACGTCAACGCAGTTCATGATCGAATGGCAGCGGAACAGGCGGTACGGATCTTCGAGATTGTCGAGACGTTCGTTGGTGGCCTGGTCACGGGTATCGGCGATGAAGCGGTAGGCGGCGAGCAGGCCGGCCGGGCCGACGAACTTGTCCGGGTTCCACCAGAATGACGGGCATGAGGTCGAGCAGCAGGCACACAGGATGCACTCGTAGAGGCCGTTCAGTTCCTCGCGATCCTCTGGCGACTGCAGGCGTTCGCGCTCCGGCGGCGGATCGTTGTTGATCAGGTAGGGCTTGATCGAGTGGTACTGCTTGAAGAACTGCGTCATGTCGACGATCAGGTCGCGAATGACCGGCAGACCGGGTAGCGGGCGCAGTACGATGGGCTGCTTCAGGCTGTCGATATCGGTCAGGCAGGCCAGGCCGTTGCGGCCGTTGATATTCATGGCATCCGAACCGCAAATACCCTCGCGACAGGAACGGCGGTAGGACATCGTGTCATCCAGCGCCTTCAGTTTGGTCAGCGCGTCCAGCAATTTGCGGTCGGTCGGATCGAGATCGACCGTGACGTCCTGCATGTACGGCGCATCGTCCTGGTCCGGGTCGTAACGATAGATGCTGAATTGAACCGTGCGTTTGCTCATTCTGGACTCCGGTTAGTATGAGCGCGTCTTGAGCGCGATGGTTTCGACGGACAAGGGTTTCATATTGACCGGCTTGTAACTGATCCGGTTCCCGTCCTGCGGGAAAAACAGCGTGTGCTTGAGCCATTCCGCATCGTTGCGGCCGTTCGGGAATTCCGGGCTGTCCGGCGCATCGTCGCGCACGTGGGCGCCACGGGACTCCTTGCGCGCTTCGGCGGAGATCATCGTCGCCTTGGCCACCTCGATCAGGTTTTCCATCTCGAGCGCCTCGACCCGCGCGGTGTTCCAGACTTGGGACTTGTCCTTGATTTCGAGTTGGCGAGCCGCCTTCTCGACCTCAAGAATCTTTTCAACGCCTTGCTTCAGCATGTCGCCGAAACGGAAAACGCCGGCATGGTCCTGCATGACTCGCTGCATCGCCAGACGTGTTTCATGTACGTTGGCACCGCCCTTGCGGTTATCCAGGGCGCTGATCCGCGCCAAGGTTTTGTCAGCGACATCCTTTGGCAAATCACGGTGAACACGACCGAGCTTGAGGTCTTCCACGGCGGCATCACCGGCCGACTTGCCAAAAACCAGCAGGTCGAGCAGCGAGTTCGTCCCGAGGCGATTGGCGCCATGTACCGAGGCGCAGGCGCACTCGCCGCCGGCGTAGAAGCCGGGAACGATGGCCGCCATGTCGCCGCCTTGCGGCATCACCACGCGACCCGAGTAATGCGTCGGAATACCACCCATCTGGTAGTGACAGGTCGGCACCACCGGCAGCGGTTCCTTGATGCAATCGACACCGGCAAACTGGATGCCGATTTCACGGATACCAGGCAGGCGCTTCATGATGGTTGCCGGATCAAGGTGGGTCACGTCGAGCAGCACGTAATCCTTGTTCACGCCACAGCCACGACCTTCCTTGATTTCAGTCGCCATGGCGCGGGACACCACGTCGCGCGAAGCCAGATCCTTGGCATTCGGGGCGTAGCGCTCCATGAAGCGCTCCTTGCTGCTGTTGCGCAGGATACCGCCTTCACCACGCACGCCTTCGGTAATCAGCACCCCGGCACCGGCCACACCGGTCGGGTGGAACTGCCAGAATTCCATGTCTTCGAGCGGAATGCCGGCACGCGCCGCCATGCCCAGGCCGTCACCGGTATTGATGAAGGCGTTGGTCGAAGAGTAGTAAATACGACCAGCACCGCCGGTAGCGAAAATGGTGGCACGCGCGTGGAAAATCACGATCTGGCCGGTTTCCATTTCCATGGCGGTAACGCCGAGAACGTGGCCTTCCTCATCGCGAATCAGATCCAGCGCCATCCACTCGACGAAGAACTGGGTGTTGGCCATGACGTTGCGCTGGTACATCGCATGCAGCATGGCGTGACCGGTGCGGTCGGCCGCGGCGCAGGAACGGCGCACCGGCTTTTCGCCGAAATTGGACATGTGGCCGCCGAACGGGCGCTGGTAGATCTTGCCGTTATCGGTCCGGTCGAAAGGCATGCCGTAATGTTCGAGTTCGACGACCACTTCGTTGGCCTTGCGACACATGAATTCGATGGCGTCCTGGTCGCCGAGCCAGTCGGAACCCTTGACGGTATCGTACATGTGCCAGTGCCAGTGATCTTCCTCGGAGTTGCCGAGCGAAGCGGCCACCCCGCCCTGCGCCGCAACCGTGTGCGAGCGGGTCGGAAACACCTTGGACAGGACAGCCGTCTTGAGACCGGCTTCGGACAATTGAATGGCGGAACGCAGACCGGCACCGCCGGCGCCGACGATCACCGCATCGAACTTGAGAACAGGAATAGTCACGCTTACAGCCTCCAGAGAATCGCCGCGGCCCACGCGGTGTAACCCACCAGCGCGGCAGCGGTCAGCACGTGCAGGGTCAGGCGCAGGCCGACCGGCTGAATGTAGTCCATCCAGATGTCGCGAATGCCGATCCACGCGTGATAGAACAGGCTGACGAAGAACAGGAAGGTCAGGAACTTGATGAAGCCATTGGCGAACACCCCCTGCCAGGCTTCGAATCCGGACGGCCGAACGACCAGCAGGACGGCGGCGATGATCACCGAATAGACGGCCATGATGACCGCCGTGGCACGCTGGACTATCCAGTCCCTGAGACCGTAATGGGCCCCGACAACGATACGGTTGATCACAGCAGCACCCCCAGGAGAATCAGCGTCAGCGGAATGCTGACCGCAAACACGATGCCCGCCGATTTGCGGGCAGCCTCTTTTTCGATCCCGATGTGCAGATCGAGCAGCAGGAAGCGGATGCCGGCGCAGAAGTGGTGCACATAGGCCCAGATCAAACCGGCCATGACGACCTTGGCCGGCCAGGCGGCAAACACCGCCTTGAACATGGCAAAGGTTTCCGGCGACGTCAGACTGGCCGAAAACAGCCAGAGAATGAGGGGAAGACAGAGAAACAGCCCGGCGCCGCTGATCCGGTGAAAAATCGAGACCTTGCCCGGGAGAGGCAGATCATAACGACTGAGCATGTCCAGGCTGAGATTTCTCGGTCGCTTTTTGATGGGCACTTTTGTCATGAATGTCGTCCTTGCGTAAAGCTGCGGTTTTCCGCTTCCAGATGATTTGAAAAGAGATGCGTCTACACGTTCAAAACCAGGCGAAACTCGACACGCCGAGCACTTACCCGCTCAGCCAAGGTCATTCCGATAGTGGTGCCGATTGGTACAGTAGAAGCCGCGCCGCCATTCGACCGGCTTGTTGCCGTAACTGTATGCGGTGCGCTCCACCAGCAGCAGCGGCGCTCCTTCCGTCACGGCGAGCAATCCGCTGATGTACTGATCGGCGGCTACCGCGCGCAGGCGTTCCTCGGCGTGAATCATGCGCACCCCGAAATCATTTTCGAAAAGGCTGTAGAGCGAGCGCTCCTCGTTGCTGAGGCGCTCCAGGCTGAGGCCCGGAAACAGCTCGGCGACCAGATAAATCTGGTCGAGAACGACCGGTTCGCCGTTGAAACGCAGCAGGCGTTCGACGTGAATCACCGGATCGCCGACTCGAATGCCGAGTACTGCGGCAACCTCGCCGCCGGCTTTCTCGGTCGCACAGGACAGGGGAACGCTGACTGCATGCTCGACATTGCCATCATCGGGCACCAGTCGCAGAAAGCGGTAATAGGAACGCGGATCGTCGTGACTGGCGACGAAGGTACCCTTGCCTTGGCGCCTGACGAGCATGTTCTCCGACGCCATCTCGTCGATCGCCTTGCGTACCGTTCCCTGGCTGACATTGAAACGCGCCGCCAGTTCGCCTTCGCTGGGAATGGCGTCGCCCGGCCCCCACTCCCCGGCCTCCAGACTGCGGATCATGAAATCCTTGATCTGGCGATAGAGCGGACTGAACGCCGGCGCGGCGACGCGAATCGACTGGCGGTTGGGATCGTGATTCATCAGGGCGGATTTCAGCACATTTCACGGCAACAGTCTACGAAAAGTTGTCTTATATAAGATATATAATCAATTGACAGATTACCGCTTAACTTCTAACATCAGCACCTCCTCGCGCCCGCTCACGAAACAGGCAAATTCCCGCGGCAGGCTCCCGAGCAGGTTCGAACATTTTTTAACCGTACAGTTTCAAACAGGAGCGATACATGTCCAAAGCACCCATGCGCGTTGCCGTTACCGGCGCCGCCGGCCAGATCTGTTACAGCCTGCTGTTCCGTATTGCTGCCGGCGATATGCTCGGCAAGGACCAGCCCGTCATCCTTCAGTTGCTCGATCTGCCGCAAGCCCAGCAGGCGGTCGGCGGCGTCATGATGGAACTGCAGGACTGCGCTTTCCCGCTGCTGGCCGGCATGATCGCGACGGACGATCCGAACGTCGCCTTCAAGGACGCCGACATCTGCCTGCTGGTCGGTTCCCGCCCGCGCACCAAGGGCATGGAGCGTGCCGACCTGCTGAGCGCCAACGGCGCCATCTTCACCGTTCAGGGCAAGGCCATCGCCGAGCACGCCAAGGAGAACGTCAAGGTCCTGGTGGTCGGCAACCCGTGCAACACCAATGCCCTGATCGCCGCCGCCACCGCCAGGAAGGTTGGTCGTACCGACCCGAACAACTACCACAGCATGCTGCGTCTGGACTATAACCGCGCGCTGTCCCAGCTTGCCGCCAAGACCGGCCGCCCGGTTTCCTCGATGCAGAAACTGATCGTCTGGGGCAACCACTCGCCGACGATGTACGCCGATTACCGCTACACCACCTCCAACGGCGACGGCGTCAAGGACATGATCAACGATCACGCCTGGAACAACGACATCTTCCTGCCGACCGTCGGCAAGCGCGGCGCCGCGATCATCGAGGCCCGTGGCCTGTCGTCCGCCGCTTCGGCCGCCAACGCCGCCATCGACCACATTCACGACTGGGTTCTCGGTTCCGACCAGTGGGTCACCATGGGCGTTCCTTCCGACGGTTCCTACGGCATCCCCGCCGGCCTCGTGTTCGGCATGCCGTGCGAGTGCAAGGGCGGTTCCTTCAAGATCATCCACGGCCTGGAAATCGACGACTACGCCCGCGAGAAGATCAACATCACGCTCAAGGAGCTGACCGACGAAGCCGACGCCGTCAAGGGCATGGGTCTGGTCTGATCCGGAAGCGATTTCTGGTTTGAGCGAAGGGCCGCGGTAAAATACCGCGGCCCTTTTAGTTTCGGCCACCGCTTCGCGGCTTCACGTCGGCTGTGCCGACATGAGCCTTCACTGAAACTTGCGTTTTATTTTGTGACGAGCAAATCCATGCGCCATCCGAGCACCGTTCTCTTTGCCGGCGAGGCAGCGTTCCCCGTCCTGCCTGCGGTCGACCATTACGCGGGGTCGGAAAAACTGATGAAGAAGGCCCTGCAGTTGCAAAAGGAGCTCGGCCCGATCTTCGACATCACCTGCGACTGCGAGGATGGCGCAGTTGCCGGGGCCGAGCGCGCCCATGCCGAAATGGTCGCCGGCATCATCATGAGCGACGACAACCGTTTCAACCGCGTCGGCGCCCGCGTTCACGACGTCACCCACGCGCACTGGCGGCAGGACCTCGAAATCCTGGTCCGCGGCGCCGGTAGCCGCCTGCCTTTCATCACCCTGCCCAAGCCCTGCAGCGTCGGCGATGTCCAGGTCCAGATCGAAGCCTTGCGTGAAATCGAGCAACATTTCGGCGTCGACCGCAGGATTCCGATCCATGTGCTGATCGAAACCCACGGCGCCCTGCGCGACGTCTGGGAAATTGCCGCCCTGCCCGGTGTCGAGAGTCTCGATTTCGGCCTGATGGATTTCGTCTCCGGTCACCACGGCGCCATCCCCGGCAGCGCCATGACCAGCCCCGGACAGTTCGAGCACCCGCTGGTCGCCCGCGCCAAATGCGAGATCAGCGCCGCCGCGCTGGCCACCGGTCGCGTCCCGACGCACAACGTGACTACCGAACTGAGGGATATCGAGTACATCCGGAACGATGCCCGCCGCGCGCGCTGCGAGTTCGGCTACCTGCGCATGTGGAGCATCCATCCGAACCAGATCGTCCCCATCGTCGAAGCGATGCGCCCGGATTTTTCCGAAGTCCGGATCGCCGCCGAGATTCTCGTTGCCGCCCAAGACAGGGACTGGGGACCGATCCAGCACGACGGCAAGCTGCACGACCGAGCCTCCTACCGCTACTACTGGGAACTCCTCGAACGCGCCCGCGTCACGGGCATGGCGGTACCCGGCGAGGCCAAGAGCCGTTTTTTTGCCTGACTGCCTGCCCATCCTGTTTCGCGACGAACATATCGTCGTCATCGACAAGCCGCCGGGGCTGCTGGTCCACCGCTCCGAAATCGACCGCCACGAAACCCGCTTCGCCATCCAGATCCTGCGCGACCAGATCGGCCAGCGGGTCTGGGCCGCGCACCGGCTCGATCGCGGCACCTCCGGCGTGCTGCTGTTCGGCCTCAGCCGCGAAATTGCCGGTGTCCTCGGTCGCCAGTTCACGGCCGGCACCGTGGAAAAGCGCTACTGGGCGGTCGTCCGCGGCCATCCGCCAGCTTCCGGGACGATCGACCACCCGCTCAGCCGCCCGCGCGACCCGTATCTGTTTCGGAGTGACCGGAGCAGCGCGGAAGCACAGCCGGCACTGACGCATTACCGCAAACTGGCTGAAATCGAGCTGCCGGTAGCGGTCGACCGTTACCCGACCAGCCGCTACGCACTGCTCGAACTGGAACCGCTGAGCGGTCGCCGGCACCAGTTGCGCCGCCACCTGAAGCATATCGCTCACCCGATCATCGGCGACGCAACCTATGGCAAGGGTCGGCACAACCGCTTCTTCGCCGACGAATTCGACTGTCGCCGGCTGCTG